>LAZR01000158.1_pt1 | contig 83069 bp, 101 predicted proteins | sample 329461 | NCBI WGS metagenome assembly LAZR01 (sample SAMN03002196, study PRJNA259156) | marine sediment metagenome | biome: sea floor; feature: Hydrothermal impacted sediments; material: marine sediment; isolation source: Loki non-amplified sample from Loki's castle hydrothermal vent sediment ... | reverse complement strand
CAGAAGTTATCCGGATCTTCAAAATATGGTACACCAACAATAGTGAATTCCGCTTCGTGTGAATAAACACCCTGGTTCAATAAAACAAAATTTTCAAATAGTCCACCGTTTGGTCCCCTCTCAAATACATCCATAACAGATATACCTGGAATAGAGAAGGTGTTCTTAGTAGCGAAATCATGGTTCCCGGGGATTGCGATAAATTCAATATCCGGATATAAAGCAAAGCAATTCTGAAGTGCTAATATTAGCGCATTCATTGCAATGACTGAAATATTCGCGAATTGATCTCCGATATCGCCGCAAAACCAAATTTGCTTGATATCATTTTTATTGGCGAGCTTAAAGATGTACTCAATCATATCCGCGGCTTTCTGAGCTCGGGTTTGATCTGGGTTAAACTGCTTGTAATCATGGACATGTACGTCCGAAAAAACTAGTGCTTTCATGCTGCGTCTTGTTCATAATCAGTTATAAAATTGTTCGTTTTGGGTTTGGGAAGCCTTATTTTTAGTCCTCTCTCTGCATAATATAATACTATCTTTTCTACCGCATCACTGAACTCCTTGGTATTCATCTGGGAAAATCTCTTCCCGGATAAGAATATTATGTCTTGGTCATCTATGGTCTCAACCCACATTTCATTTCCAATGACCCGTGTACGAAGAAAGGAATAAACCGCCTCTTTTGAGTGTTCTACCCCTGTAGTATCCACTAAGAACCGTATGACATCAGGTACACATACTCCCCAAATGTACCGGTTTTGTGCGAGAGAGCGCTTCCTGTAGAACTTCTTGAATGTGATCTCAAGTTGAGTTCCCTGCAGATGTTTCCACAGGCGCTTAGCTCTAAAAGAATTGGAGATCACCAGATTTTGTCCATCTGGTGAAAGCTCTCCAACTACTGTTATTTCTTCGTTAAGGCTAGACATCCTTCATGTCATCAGTCATGCTGCGTCCTCCTCTACCGCCGCCACGGGTCGGTCCCGGCGCTCTGGTAGTATTGGCTTCAACATCCTTCGGGGTTGCCTGTCTTGCAGATGAACTGGGCCTAACCGGTCCCCCACCTTCCTTCGGTTCCTTTGCACCCTCTGTGGACTGCTCTTCCTGCTCTGCTGGTCCCTTTGTATCCTCCGCAGGTGCCGTTGAGGATCTAACTCCTGTCCCGCGTTGCGGCCTGCTTGGCTTCGATTCTTCAGCCGGTGCATCCTTCTTCAATGATGCTCTTATCTCCGGGTAGCGATAATCAGATTCAACACGATCCTCAAGCTTCTCTCCGTAGAGATATTCACCCATGAGCCTATAGATATAGTCATCAGTGAACATAGAGCCCTTACAGATATTCACGACATCCGGGGTACCTTCACCATAAAACTGAGCTGGCATCGGTAAGACGTCCGACTTAAGAGCCGTATACGTAATCTTACTTTTTTCTTCCACTCGTCCGAGATTAAGATTGAATCCATTCTCCTGGTCAAACATCTCTGATCCACCCCTGGCAGTAGCGATACGATTGATGGCTTTCATCAACTGAATCCTGGTAGTGAGAATCTTGCCTGCACCGTCTCTGACGTACTGGGCAACTGCCGCGACATTGAATGAGTCATCATCATTCCAAATTCCCATGATGTGCCCCTTCTCGTCAAATTCCCAGTCAAAAGCCAGCCCTGGAATCCAATATTCAGTCTGCTTACGCAGTGAGGGCTTGTTGTACTTGTCACGCTTATCCAGCAATTTAGCCATCTCCTCATCACCGGAAGCTTTCGCCTCATCAACGATGATTTGAACCTGGTCATCTTCGCCGGTTAAAACGCCCGGGGTGTTCACTTTCGTTTTCCCTACCCACCAGAAGTTCACCTCAAGGGCGTACAATCCGTCCATGTTTGGCAAGGGGTCGAGAATCCTGAACTCCTGCGCTTTGTCCATTTTACTCGCGTTCAAAAACGAGCTGGGACCGTTACCCTTTTCGGCTAGATCCTCTTCAAATTCCTTCAATTTACTTTGATCAATTGGCATAATTAATGATTTAATAATTCGTTAAAAATAATTCTAAGCTGCTAACTTACCCCAACTCTCTTTGCTTCTTTCGAAGTCAACTTTCATAGGTAGAGAAAGTGTTCTATCAAAATATGTCTCAATTGGTAAATTCTCCATAACTGTTTTGATCAATAAGATCGTTTCTTCCAGAATATCGTCTGGTACGTAGTAGAGAATACTGTCATGAATTGTATTTATAAAGATCACCCGCTCGTCCAACAATAGCTCCAACAATGGTTGTAGTAGGGTAAATGCAAATATAGTCATCTCGCCAGCGGTACCTTGGATCGGTGAATTAATAGCGTTCCGTTCCGCATGGCCAACTTTAAATCTGTTGAAATTTTTTAGGTCGGGTAATCTTACTTTTCTCCCGAACATGGTCCTGACGTGTCCAAATTTATACGCCTTGGCTATATATGTCTTGTGATACTCCTTTAGACCGGGGTATAACTTAAAGAAATCATCTCGCCGCTGCTCAGCTTTACGCTTGCCCATGATAATCCCATATTGTACCCTGGCATAATCCCGGTACCCACCGGCAGACATGCCATAACAATTATGGGATACTAAATTATTGGCTATGAAACTATTATCCTGATCAACGGTTAAATCATATACTTTATCGGCATGTTTAAAAGTATTTATTGATGTAATTAATTCTTCTGCGAAGTATTGTCTACTGGACCTGTATTCTACTCTATTAGCTTTTACGGTCGGTATTAAATCCAAAAATAAACTACGGCCAACACTTCCAATAATATTAAGACTATACATGTAATCATCATATCCGTATATTTTAGATGGTATGCCGAAACTATACAAACACTCCTGTATATCACTAAGCAAATCCTTACTAATAGAAGTATACTGAATAGTCAGCTTAGCTTTTCCCCGCATCGAAATTGATCCATCACCGTCCCACAACCCCGCTAATATATACCTTTTATCTTCTCTACTTAAAGCGGGTATTAAATGTGAAAAAGTTTTATCCTCAGCTTTTAGTCTATAATCAATATACTTACCTAAAACATTCCGCATAATATCTGACGAGATAGCAAAATATTCTACATTATGTGCATATTTTGCTATCCTATAAGAATATTTTGGGCATAGTATTTTACGCATACGTTTATACACATCCGGATTACTTTTTTCTATTTGAGATATTTTTCCGTTATTTCCTTGAGATCCGCCTTCTGATAAATACCACCCAATAAACAAAGACAAGTCTTCTCCAAAATTAGAATCTCCGTGATAACCCTCATAATGATTATTTACCAAATACATACCCAATTCCATATCCTCTGCTCTTACCCACCCGTATTTAACCTTTAACCCGTTAGCCGAAGGAAAACAAACATACATCATATGATCTCCTGTACATTTAATATTCTTACCGGATCTGGTATTTATATTATACAGTGTATCCGCCGTTAAACATTGTGTATCAGTTACCTCTTGCCAATTCCCTTTATGGGTTAGTACTTTATCTCCCACAACAACCTCTTTTATTAATATAGTACCTCTATCTGTTATTACAGCCGTTTCTTCGGATAAACAAAGACCGAAGTTCTCAGACTTGGCTTCAAACCTACTCTCTTTCTTCTCCTTATCATCTAATTCTTTCCATTTCGACAGGGATAAACCCTTGACATTAGCTGCTGTAAGTTCATGCAGATCCTGATCATCAAGATATGTCTGCATCATTTGCTTATCCTGGGAGTAATGAGCTATCAATCTCAGCTCTGCCTGGGAGTAGTCAGCCTGGAGAAGGGTATGCCCGAACGGCACTGAAAATGATCCCTTCACTCTCCCCACTGCTTTCTCAACTATCTCATATTTTGTCCGGGTGATTTGGTTCTGCAGATTTGGCTTACTGGAACTCAACCGGCCCGTCTTTGCAATATGCTGATTAAAACTAGTGTGAATCCTACCATCCTTACCTACTTTATCACGAATGGATATCAGATAAGTGCTCAGGATCTTAGTCAGCTGACGATAAGCCAGCAGGTTGTCCAGGAATCCGGATCTATCAGCAATGTAATTAAGTACGTCTTTACCGGTACCACTCTTAAGCTCACCGGTTATAGGATCTTCTGGATAATCAAAATTAAAGCCTTCATCACTGTATATCAGCTCATTCATCTGTGCCGGACTACCAAAATTAAGAAGATCGCTGCTACTAACACTACCTGTTTTCCAAGCGTCTATCTGCAACTTCATGGTCTGTATCCGCTTAACGCTGGCTGCCTCTGCAATGCCTCCATATACTTTGGCTTTTTCCTTCGCTATCCGCAGCATCAGTATACTAACCCTACCAGCATCTTCTTCATGTATAATTTCCTCCTGTATGTTAATTACTCTCTTATCCCTGCGGTCTGCAGGCGTCTCAGCAAACTCCCTCTCACCCTCTCTCAGGATCTTATCCTCAAGCTTGGCGATCATACTATTTTTAAACACTATATCTTTATGCGCTTGATACTTCTTCACGGTTTTGTTTTTCCGCAATTTATACTCCTGCGCAATGATATCAGCCTCTGTCTGTAGGATAGCCTGATCTATGTAGTTTTTATCGATCAGCATTCCATTCTGCTCTGCTTGGAATAAGGCCTTGGTAGCCGGTGCGGTAAGATTCCTAAACAGGTTATAGATCCGTGGATGTTCCTCAAGCATAATGTTTGTGAAGAGTAAATATAGGCGAAGGGTGAGATCCGAGTCAAGTGCAGCATAGGGGGCCAGCCTTTCCACGGGAATACTCTCCCAGCTGGTGCCCTGTAGCTTGTTCTCATACCCTGCAAATGCTGGAAAATACACACTAACCTGATATTTCAATCCGTTAGGTGTATTCTCATCCAGTAGCTGGGACATAAGCATAGTACAATGGAATGCACCTTCGAACCGCTTAATGCCCATTACGACAGCACAATGCATGTCAAACTTTACATTGTGCCCAATCTTAACGATGTCCGGATTACCGAACACTTTTTCGTCCAGGGCCATAGCTACATGTCTGAGATCATCTGCAGACATATTTTCCAAATCTAAGAAAATGGCTGATCCAATTTGATAGGTTAACGCTAGGCCCCGGAGCCGGAAATTCGGGTCGAATGTGGCCATATCCGTAAGGGTCGTGGTCTCAAAGTCAAATGAGACCCATGACGCATTGCTTAAGTATGGTAGGTACGGAAGCAATTCTTTAAACGTATGGATTATTTCGAACTCGTTTTCCGGTTCATTAAATTTTTCTCCGCTTGCAATCATGTAGGCCTTTTGAATGGCTTCAGCGTATGGTGCAAGCTCTGATGGATGACTTGTGATATAGCCCGGGGACAGGAGAAGAACAGTCATTACGCCATTCCACTCCTTTATCTGTCCAGACATTCTTTTTATTCCCTTAATTCGAAATGTGTGATTCAGGGCTTCCTCACCACATACGAATACAATGTCTGGACTGTGACTGCCGATGCTATCAACAGCCGCCTCAGTCCCGGACCAATACTCGAAAGACAGTTCATCCTCCGGTATTTCTATCACATTAGTCATCAATGACTTCAGTGTGTTTAGATGTAGCTCTTGCGAGCTCCCTTTGTCTATGAATGTAAGTACTTTAGGCATCTATAAAAATCTCCCCGTTATCGGTGCACTTTAGTTTATTCGGTTTTAAGGACTTCTCAATAAACAACTTAATCATAAACGGATCTTTGATATGTGCCAAGTCCTTGACATATCTCATCAGTTCTTCATAAGTCATCGGTTCACCCTCATTTTGATACTGGGACACTAATTTGCTTATCTTGGCCCAATCTACTTTTTTGAAGTCCAAAAGGTCCAGGGGTAGTGATAAATCGAAATTCTTTTTCTTCGGGATCACTACCTTCTCCTGGAATACAACCCCACAAATATCTACATCTGCGCACACGCTACAGAGACGGTGTTGGGGGTCCCACGCTTTGCCAAAGCAATCATCTGATTGGAGCAGATCATCAATGTTAAGTGGTTTCAACCTGCTGATCTCTGATTTTTTTGTTCGTTTTTTTCTTTCCATTCGTATGTTTCTTTGGATATGGTTCTATTTTATAGTTCAATTTTTGTAAAAGTTCAATTTTTCGTTTTTTACTACTATTAAAATAAACATATCTGTGTTTTCTAGGACGATCAACTAATTTAAACTTATCACCATACTTTTCTCTTATCTCCTTTGCAGTATATTTATCAGCTAAAGTTTGACAATGCTTATCAATTCCTTCAATGGTCCAGTTTGTACGTTTTGCACTTAATCCAGTATATATCCAGTTTGTAGCTTGATAAATTACTCCTAAATGCCCTTGCTCAATTTCCGCATAAGACACAACAATTTCCTTGTCTATTAATTTTATTGTGTTACCAATAAAGTAACTTTCAGTATTTTTAGGTGTATCATCTTGTATCCAAAGACGAGTAAGTTCTATTACATTATTTTTTTCCGAATCCCCGCAAATACCTCTTCTTAAAGGAGCACTACTAGGAGTGCCATATATAATAACGCCTATAAGTTTATTGGATTCAAATAAACCAAAAGCAAAGCTACATGGCGCAGATCTATGTAAATAATGCTCTTTTATAACAATACCCATAGCTGTTTTGTAATCTATAGCTTGTATTTTATACTGATCTTTTAAATTCATCGATTTCCTGCTGTTTCTGCCATACCCATCTAGCGCCCTCTACAAAACCCATCCGCTGACCTTCCTGAAGATAATTCATAGGTTCTAACTGGGGGTGACGCTTCTGGGATTCTTTTATTATTTCTGCTTTTGTCATCTGAGTACAAAATTACGGTAATTATTTCAATTATGCAAGCATTAGGCAGTAATTTCTTTAATTATTTTTCGATTATAATGCTCAATGACATCTAGTTGTTCTTTCTTATACGCTGCCCTGCGGGACCTAGAGTGAGTTTCGACGTATGGTCCAATGTCGTAAAAATCATGCATAATAAAATCTTTTGCGCCCTCCAACAGACGCTCAACTCTCCCCATCCACTGCTTCAGATCCACCTTAGCCTTACCGCCGGCAGCATAAATAAGCTTGGATATGATGGGTATATTTACACCCTCCTTGAGAATGGTAGTGCTCACTAACGTCTTGGTCCTGCCGGTTTTAAAGTCGTCAATTTTCTTGGTTCTCCATTTGTCATTATCCTTACCACTGACAAAATCTATTGACTCAATACCCATCATACCCAAACTGGCGGCTAATAATCGCCCATGCTCAATATAATTTACAGCTATTAGAGTAGATCCTTCATAATCCTTCAGGATATCATACATAATTGCAACACGCTTTGCTGATTTGGCGATCCTGTTCTCTAACGCCCAGTCGAAAGGCTCCTTACCTTTCCCTGTCCACGCCACTGGCTCATTACATAGGTGCATATGGATCTTAGCCTCCAGGCTAATTCCCTTGTCCATTAGTTCCCTCTTGCTGATATAGAAGAGTTCTGGACCGGAGAGGCCTATAGATATCATTTTGTTTACAATCGCGTCAGAGTCGAAAGGGGTGCCGGATACGAACATGCGAATTGGGGCCGGGACATGCTTGAGTACATGCTGATAAGTTTTTCCACCGGCCAAATGACATTCATCCACAGCTACCACGTTGAAAGTAGCTAGATCCTTCTTAACATTGACACTCTTTGCTATCCTATTAGAAAGAGTTTTAATCATTGCTACTGTTATGATATTAGGCTTATAGGTACTTGCGTTGATAATTCCTACATCCCCATTGAACACATCCTCAAAGGCCACTACCAGCTGATCAAATATAGTTTTCTGGTGAATCAGGACCAGCATCCGGTTCTTTCCCTCTAAGTTGAGGAACAATCCGGCGATTACAGCTGTTTTCCCTGCATTTGTTGCGGCGTTTATGATCCCTCTGGGGAAGGGGATTTGCAATTCGCGAAGCGTGATCCACTTATCCATGGCAGCTATGGCATGCTTTTGATGAACATAATCCCCCTCAGCGAGCATAGATCCAATCTTGGTCACTAGCTCACTTTTAAATGCCGGGATCTCTCCGCGCTCATCAATCAGCTCAATATACAGATTGGGATAATCTCTATCCAGTACATTTACAAGTAATGGAAGGAATCCGGTAGCCATTTTGCCAGTTGGTGTGATGAAATATCGTTTGCCATCCCACTGCCTTTTTTTGTATTGTGACGAAAACCAGGCCCCAGGTACATTCACAGACATATAATCCCGGAGAGCATCTTTGACCCCCGGGTATGCCATGTCGTCATGTCCACTGATGACGAGATGGGTTTGGACATTACCTACAATAATCTTCAACGAATTGCTTTAAAGGCTCAATGAAGTTTGTTCCTAATAGATCCCCGTTGTTACTAATGACGAGATCAAACTGATGATCATCTAACGCTGTCTCAGAGACATGATCATCCCCTTCTACGAATGGCATATCCCTCTCAATCCGGATTACATACCCTCCCTGGTCCTTGATAGCCTCATATTCATTAGGGAACCGGGTATCCGGAATCAATATGATCCCCTCTTTCCTGGCCGAGAGCTCTTTCATGAACTGAAATACCCAGAAATTTGGATGAAATAGATCCCGAAAACAATCAGTGCCGAACAACTGAAGGAATTTTCTACCAGTCATAAATATCCCGGTGGCAATTTCATATTCCTTGTCCTTGTTGGCATCTGTAAAGAAGTGGTAAGTAGGCAGCCCTAGCATCTCTGCTGCTGCGATCTTCAACTTAGTGGCCCAATACATTGTCTTTGCGTTTGCTGCGCCCAGGAGGCTGCTTAAGTACAATGCTGCGGTGTCTTTTCCGCGTCTCTTCTTTCCTGAAATTCCAATAATAAGTTTGCTCATGCTCCTAATTTTATATATTCCGATTTATACTTCTCGATTACTTCTTCGCGGGCAATCTCCATCCTCTTGATAGTACCTTTGCGTAACGTGCGGATACTTCCAGTCCCTACCTGGTACCAAAAATAATGCTCGTCTTTAACCTTGGTTTCACGGATTTTACTAATAAAGACCCGTCTCTTCGTCACTTTCTTCATGATAATCATATTTAGTGTCAATTCCGGCCTCAACTATGGCCATAATCATTTTATTGTATTCCTCTGGTGCATTGTCATATCGATAAGCCATGATATCATCAAAGTCCTTGAACCTGACTATGGATTCAATCTCCATATTATCCAGCTTCTCATGACATCCATGGTGTTCGCCCCAATCCTGACATCTGGACGAAAGATTCTTCTTATCCAGCTCAAGATGTTTAAACCGGCCTTTGGGTAGGTTGTGGCTGTGACCCCATGATCTTCCACCCAAGTTTATGTGACAGCTAGTACAGACTAGACAGCCCAAATCATAGAACATCTCTTCATCAATTTCTTTGCACACTTTCGCGTACTTAGCCTTTATCTTGACCTCTTTGGCGCTTCTCGCCTTTGGCTTGGATCTTTTTACCATCTTTCACGTTTTTAAAATGCTCTTTCTCAGCGTCATTAATATATTTCTTACCTTGCGTAGCCATGTATTTCGTATGGGCGAGCTTGGCATTGTCACCATTCAACTGGGAAAATTCAGGCATGTCATCCTTATACGACCACTTATCGAATTGAGCATCCATCCAGTCTTGTATACTTGCCTTAGCTTCCTTAGCTTCTTGTGAGGCCCTAGCGATATCAGCTAATTGATCCTGATTTACGTCTAGGCACAAACTATAGAAGTTTTTAAGCGAAAGATCCCAGGCTTCGTGAGCTGCTTCGACCTGTTTCTTGTCTACCCACTTTAGAGTTTCTACGCTCTCATGCCGGTCCCTGATCCTATAATCAACACCCTTAATCCGCTGTAGAGTAATCTTGCTTAAGCCAATTATGGCTATAGCATATTCTATATACAGCTTGAAGGCTGTAGTTAAATACTTCATTTTGTAATCCTGTGCGAAATTATGAGCAGCACTAGCCACTTCTTTTAAGACTAGATATTGCCTTGTGCCCTTATGAACCGATGTGGTTCTCCTATCGTGACTATGAAGGGTACCCATGTATATACCGTTGAACTGAGCTACTACATTATCAGATGTAACTGCCGTCCGGGCAATTTTGCTGGCAGTAGCAGCCTTGGCTGTAATCATCACCCGCTTAGTTAACTTTACCTTTGAGGCTTTAGCCAATAAGGCTGAAACAAAGTCCTCAGGAAAGGTTACACCCTCCTCTTTACATATCCGTAATAGGTCTGATTTTCTTATATGTATTGCTGGGTCTCGAATCATTTTATAAATTTAAATGCGAATGTGTTTGTTTAATCCATGCTTTAAATTCTTCGTAGCTTCTATCTCTTTTAGAATAGTTACAATTACTGCAGCAAGGTACCGAGTTACCTATTGTGTAACCTATATTGCTATCTACTCGATCAATTCCGTTGTAGGTATATAAACCGTTTTTGGACTGCTGCACATTTGATGGAGGAGAGCCACAATAATAACAATTCTCTTTATGTAAAGCTAAAATTTGTTCATCAGTTAAATCATGATCAAGATTTCTTGCTTTAGCATTGGCTTTATGGCTATTTAAGGCCCTATTACGAGCGGCTACCCCTTCAGGGAGTCGTTGCTGGTCCCAGTTTAAACAACCACAACTTTTAGTCACTCCGGATTTTAAACGAAATCCCACTATTATTTTCTCATTTCCACAGTCGCATTTACATTTCCAACACCCATGTACGTTTTCATTAATATGAGAAAACTTAATTACAGTAAGCCTCCCAAACTTTTGTCCTGTTAATTCTAATCGTTTACTCATGCCTTAATCCTTTGTAGAGCCGCGCCCAACTTAAATACTCAGTTTTATTTGTCTGGTATTCCACGGAACGTTTTCCTATCTCATTAATATCTTTACCCTTTGTATTTAACTGCGAAAGATCTACTACTTTAACCTTCTTGTGCTCATATAACTTCTGGGCCTGCTTCAGCCCCTCTTTGTATGCTCCAATATCCGGAACGATAATTATCTCATTCACCGGGGATTCCAAAATAGTGCTACTTTGGTATTTACTGAGATCCAGGCCCTGATAACTTACCCCCTGCGGACCCATAGTTGCCGAATCTGTCCAACCTTCAGTCAAATATATACTATCATACATGTACAGGGCCTCCTCATTAAATAGGAATTGTGATTTTCCTACCCCAAACCAATCCTTTGGTGGATTCTTATACCGGGGGAAGTTTCCCATAAAGTCCCGGGCTAAAAAGTAGCACAGTTTACCCCTACTCTTGAGTGGGATAATGATATACCCGAAGAAATTCTTCTGGGGGTCCTCATGTTCTTCGTTACAGTAGCCCAATCCCAGGTTATCCAAATGCCCCAGATTAAATCCCCGGCCAGATAAATAACTTCTAGCCCGGTCACCGATGACGCCCTCCCCACGTAGTAGGCCTTGATAGCCTGCGGGAAGGGCGACTTCGGACACCTCAACCTGACCTTTAATGTATGTGTAATCCAGAGGCTTGCCCTCATAGGATTCCAATATCTCATATGCTTCAAATCTGCGGACCCCTTCGATGTCTATTATGAAATCAATAATGAATTGCCGATCAAAACAACCTTTCCAGCACTTAACCAAATTGTATTCAAAGGTCACGGCCAGCTTCATATCAGCGCATAAAGGGCATACCCCATCATACCAACCGTGTGTGGAAGGGCGCAATGGCCCATGTACAGCATCAAAATACGCGAATGCTTGTCCTTCGTCAATCATCTCATATATTTTAATGAATAATATCCTGATGTCATATATTCTTTGTGTTTCTTTTGATGCTCATCTAAATCACTTTTTAAAAATTTTCTAGTTAAATACTCTAGCCTTTTCCAAAATTGAGGATTATGTCTTTGATTACAATATTTAGCTGTATCTATATGAGCTATTTCATGTAAAATTATCTGTCTTATATCTCCATTATAATTTAAGCTAACATCAATTCTTTTGTAAAAATGCCAACAATAATAATCATTACAAAAATTAATGGTCCAATCATAATACCCTAATTGAATTATTACATTTTTAAAAAAAGATTGAATTTTTTTATCCGTCTTTTTAATCATCTGTTTCGTTGGTTTCTACCCATTCAGCCTCTTGTACGGACCCTATGGCCTCATTAATTCTAATAAGGACATGATTCTTACCGTCGTAGCGTTCTCCCTCTCTTTGCACCACCACTACAATTCTCCGAGAACTATAACCCGTCTCCTCATCCGGTGTCAGCTCCTCAGGAGTACCACAAATGGCAAATACCCCATGGGCATTCATGACCTTACCAAAATCTTCATTCAGGTCTTTTATATCAAATACTGGCTTGTCTATGGCGGCTTTGTTCACCTGGGATGGTGCGAATGCGAAAGTATCAAGCTCTGCGTTAATTGCTATTGCTTCATGGTATACCTTCTGGATCTGGAGTCTGGTAGCTAAACGCTGATCCTCTGGATGAGTAGGTAAAAAATGATCGAGAGGGTCCCATATTATTATATTAGGCTCCCAATTCTTTGTTTCTTTTATGTAAGCGAGTCTGCTCTTTACATCCCCTATACTAGCTGTACCAGACGGCCAGTAGTCTACGAACAGATCCCCGCCGGGAAACATCGATACACCACCATTGAAATTATTTAAAGTAAAAACAAGATCTTTAGCAGTTATAAGCTCCCTGGCGGTGCATTCCATAATGGACATTTTTGCCCGGCGGCGGATGGATCTTACTCCATTCTCCCCGTCGGCATAATATACCTTATACCCATCTCTGGCGTACTCTACAGCCAATTTAATTATGAATCCGGTTTTAAAATGCTTGGGACCTGACGCGAAAATGATCAATTGCGGAGAGTAGAATCCTCCTGCTGCAGTCAGGTTATTAAGGCCATGTAGGAATGTTGAATTTCCCTCTTCTAAGTCGTCATTATGTAGTTTCCTATCATTAATGAGTAATCCGTCAGCGTCCACAATCTTATGCTGCTTCATCAGGTTCAATTGACCTAATTTAGCGGTGAGTTGGTCCAGGGATAGTTTCTTATCCCCGAATCGCATTATGTGTTTGTCTGCTTGTTGCCCCTGAATGGTGAGGATCAGCACATCTTCAATGTACTCGCGGTCCTTGGGGTCCAAGGGCTCATTGAAATGGGAGAATATAGCACGTAATTCTGTGCTCGCCTCCTCTGTTATTCCATCTGTACCCTTAAGATCATCCTCTAGTAGCTTCTCAGCAGTTGTTGGGGTAGGCACGTCGCCATACCGCTTAAAATAAGCATACAGTATATCAAACGCGAGACTATGACCAACTAAATCAAATAAGGAACTATCTAAATACTGGAAATATTGGCCTCCGTTAGGAGTCTGTAACAGGTACTTCAGGATATTCGTCTGAAAGTCTATCTTCATTAAGCCTGTTTATTATTTTAGCCGGAATGGCACTCTTCACTACGTTGGCTGCTTGTCTCCATCCTAATAGACCGGCTGATATAGTAGTACTCTTAAAGAATACTTCTACTGCTAGGTCTTGATCTTTTTTTAATAGGTATATGGAGATAAAGAGGCCCGCAAGGAAGATTACGCTTGCTATCAATTTCGACCAGGTTAAAGTAATTGCTAATTTCATTAAATGATAACTTTTAAAATAAAAATTATCACGGCGACTGCACCACTAACAGTCCACATAATACGCTCTATACGAAGTATACGTTTTGCGTTACGGGCTGTTTTCTGCTTAATTCCATCTGGATGAAATTCATCCCCCAACAAAAAAGCTTTTATTTCATCAACATCCTTTGCTGTTTGATCGATTACAGACGATTTTTCACATGTGGTACAGGTGTTGTTTGGAGCCATTGATTTCTTATTTCTTTTGCGCTGAAGCTTTTCCCTCCAGAAGATCCCAGGCTTGACCAACCACAATCGGATACATGTATTTTCCAATAACCTCCTTAATCATGGTAATCTCTTCGGACTTCAGAGTAACCTCACCGCCTCCTGCTACCTTAGTAGCCAGACAATAATGCTCATACTTCTTCTCTCCGGTTTGCTTCTCGTCCAAAACTAGAAGAGCCTGCTTAGCCGCACTGGCTAATGTCAGATCCTCATTCTTGTCGTCCTTTAGGGGGCCGCCCTCAAGCTTCGTTAATACTACACTAAAATTAATCTTTGCCATCTTAATTAAATTTATGAATCGTTAAACATTGGTACAAAAGTAGGTATAATATACGACATATCCAAATTAGGTCGTATCATTGACAGCGAGTATCTGCTCCAGGCTGACACCGCTGATCTTACCCATCTCAAAATTATCAACTCCCAGAAACTTGTGAGGCCAGCCAGCCCCCGGCTTTAAAGCAAATGTATTACTTATCCAATGACTCGTTGTTCCGGTTATGCTTCCAACAGTGTCCGATACTGTCTGAGCCGTGGCTACCTGCCTATCCTGCATTTTATGATAATACCCTGCTGAGTTATTTGTATGCCTACTGATCCAACCCGCTGCTGTATTCGCTGTAGAGGAACTATACAATATTGTATACCCCAATAAAAGCCTTTCAGTATCAATAGTTGTTCCCCCACTTTGGATATAGGTACTTGAAGCACCTGTAGATACACCACCCGTACTAAAATCAAATGGAAATCCGCCACCAACAACCGCAGTAAATCTATACATAATTGTAGTACAATAATTATATGCAGCAGCTTGCCATACCATATTAACTGTACCTGATTCAGTTCCGTCAGCTCTCTTGTAATACATAGCAGTAGTTAAGGCATAAGATCCTTTATAACTTGATATTCTTACTGGTCCAGTACTAAAACCAGCTGGATGGGTAGTTATTGCGTTATTGGTAAGCATATCCTTACTACTAAACATGACCAGGAAATCCCCGGCGTTTATCGTACCCGGGAATGTTGCGTTTATTGAAGCGGCTTGAAATGCGTTTGTAACACCGCCGTTACTTGAATATACTGGATATGCCATTATGAAACCCTTTCTACCATTGCGAAATCAGGATTAAAAAATAAAGCCGTGGTTGTCATTGCAATTCCTACCGCCTGTATCATATCGCCGAGACTGCTGGGAGCTGTGGTAGTAAGACCCCCTTCCGAAGTACTTACGTATACTACTGCACCAACAGTAAAACTATAACTGGCATCTCTTAAATATCCCAGTAACAATATTTTTTTAACTGCGCCGGTACCAGTCTCTAAAGCTAATGCAGAGCAGGGCATTTTAGTGGGAAAATCGGCATCACATTCTATGTAATTACCATCTGTATCCATATGCAATGCGGCTCCTACCCCAAAATTATTATCATCCACATCTACCAATGCGGTAATACCTGAAGCCGTAGTAGCAGCCGGAGTGCTGTTTATCTCAAAGCGATCAGATTTTGTAGTACCTCCTACAGTTAGGGCATAATTAGTACCAGTATCAGGAGCAGCGTTTATACCTACGTTTCCACTAGGTCCATAAACCGTAAGTCCTTGATTTAATGTACTACTACCTATTCTCATCCATTTGAAAGCAAGACCGCCTTCATCCCATACGTATAAAGATCCATAATCATCCGCTAAAGTCATTGTAATCCGCTCGTCCACATCAGTAGTACCATATTGTGAATAACTACTTCTTAGAACAAGACCCCCATTAACAATTACCTGAGTTCCACTCCACACTAAATCCGCAGATCCCCCAAAAGCACCGCCATTATTGTATTGTATGTTTGTATCAGCGCCGCCAGGGCTTCCTGCTGCTAATTGAGCCAAAGTCTTTGTCCCTATATTGGTATCATTAAAAGACAAATTATTTGAACCATCTTTTGTTATTCGAGTATTTACATCTTTAAAATTAACTTGATCTGCATATAATAAACTCCAATAAAGTGAAGTGGTTCCTAAAGAAATACTGCTTGTTGTAGAAGGTTCAAGTTTTTGATATGCTGTTATGCTTGTTGGGCGCACTCTAAACGTTTGTGCTGAAGCACAAATAATATCTACGTAACCCGTTGAACTAGATCCTATTCCTGTTGTAGCATCACCTTTACGCGGAAGAATATTAGGGACGGTTCCTGAAGAATTAGTATTTGCTATTCTTGGTCCTAAAGCAATATCAAAATATAAATCACCATCCAATTTCACTGCATCGCCAGAATTGATTGGGGATAAAACTGCGGCAGTTCTAGCCCAATATCCATTAACAGGTATTGACCAGGCACCTATAGCATTAAGATAATAAGTTGCTCCGACACCGACTGATCCTGGCGCAAGGCCTGATACTGCTGAAGCTACATTAAAAAGGGATATAGTATCACCGCCCGTACTCAGGTGAGTAGTATTGTGTGCCTGTGGAGCGGGGTGAGTTCCACCTAATTGTGCATAAGTAACTGCATGTGGGTTACCTGTAATTATTTGGCTATGCGTATAAGCGGTATCCCAATTCGCAGAATTAGCAACTAGCGAATCAACATATCCTTTATCTGGTATCCAACGATCACCAAGGGCTGCGCCAGCAGCACTATAATCTGCATAATATCGTAATCCAATAGTGCTTGAATCATCCCTAACTGTTATAGAACTAATAGTCATGTATATTCCTACCGGAGCAGTGGGTCCATCGACATCCATAATAAGATTTACAGCCGCATCATCAATATAAATAGAACCGTATGCTCCGGTATAATTCTCAGCAGACCATGAAGCAGCGCTGAATGATTTGCCACTATTACTAAATTCAGCATAAACAGATCCAGTAGCAGCATGAACCGATTGAACACGCCATGTATTAGTATTACTACCTGTTATAGTCCAATTTCCAGTTAGAGTTCCACTAAAATTATTTATAGCATAACCAGAGGGATTAATAAATTCCAGCGCGTCAGGAGTAGAATTAACCATAACCATATATCCAGCTACTCCACCTGTCCAATCAGCGGGGCTATCGGAAAGCCCAATAAATGTAGAAGATCCACCACCAGCGGGGACTGTCCACCCACCGTCTGCGTTAAGAAAATTTAATGTTCCACCACCTGATTGAGGAAACGTCATTGTAGGAGTATTACCAGCAGTAAGCGTAATAAAATCAAGATAAACTACTCCATCCACGTCATACGCCGACAAACTAAATGCATTAGTATCTGCCTGAGCAGTTACAATAGCACTACCAGTATTATACATATATATATCAGAACGAGCTTGAATATTATTTGTACCTGCGTTAATAACAATAGGAGAATTATTACGAGATGTAAAAGCTATAGCTTCTGCATTTAAAGCAAAATCCCGTATATAATTAGATGATGTACCCAAATTAAAATCATAAGTACCAGCTGTAGCATTAGTTAGACTGGTCGCCCCTGTTAAATCTCCACCTAATTTGACAGTGCCTCCGGATTCAGTAAGACCATTTTCAAAGGCGTAAGTAGTTCCTACAGGAACTGTCCATCCACCAACAGCATTTAAAAAATAAGTTGCTCCTGCGCTATCTGATCCAGGTACAAGACCTGATATTACTGAGTCTGTAGCAAAAAGAGATATGGTATCACCACCCGTACTTAGATGCGAAGCAGCATGAGCAGTAGGGGTTCTGGCATCAGAAAGTCTGGAGTCATCGCCTACGCAAAATGTATTGGCACCAGTTCCAAAAGATCCTACTGTTAGGACGCCGGAAGTGGTTGTAATAATAGGTAAATTTATTGTAGATCCTATAGCTCCGACATTTGAAATATTACCATGAACGTGTGAAAGATTAGCATATAATCCAGAATGATCTCCCCAACCATAAGCTGTATTCCAATCTGCGGAGTTATTTGCAATTGATGTACCCCATGCAGTACCCGTTGAAAGTGCTATACCTGCATCCGGATAAACCATAGCAGCAGACCCAATTGCACCATAGACAGCAGCAGAGGTCGGCATGTGTGTGGCATCATCTGTAAGAGTAGTTTCAATTTCATTTACTGTAGCTCCTGTTGCAAGTGTTATTCCACCATCTTTTAATTCTATAGTTTCTATAGTTACACCTGCATCAGTGTTATATTCAACTATACTATCAAATCTAGCTTCATAAGATGACCCTATCCATTCAGAAGATGTAGTCATATTTCCCTCTAATATATATTTGGTTCCAGTTCCAAGTCTGAATTCATAACTAGCATTTGAGGCGGAAGCATCCAGATTATTACCTATAATAATATTATAACCACCACTTACTAAATTATCACCTGCGTAACCCCCTATTAATATATTACCGCTTCCACTTTGTACTAACTGACCAGCACCAATTCCTATAGCAACATTATAACTACCTGTATTATTTGCCGGGGTTGAACTTCCTTTTAATGCACTATGTCCTATACCCACTTGAGCAATTCCAAGATGATACCTACATGCTGCATGACCAATTCCAACTGTGTAACTTCCGGCTCCACCAGCATAAGTCCCAATACCTACTGAATAATTTGTTGCCGTATATCCATTAACAGAACAAGCATATAATCCGATTGATATATTATCGCGTCCAGTTTGATTATAATAATTAGCTGCCGATCCAATAGATACATTATTCATACCAGTACGATTATTAAATGCAGCAGTGTAACCAATGGCTACGAAATTACCGCCGCTTGTAACTTGGTTTGCTGCTAAACTTCCAAAAGCTACCAGTGAGTTTCCAGTAGTTAAATATTGAGCTGCTCTTAAACCCATGATAGTTGAATATTCACCACTAAAGAAAAATCTTAGATATGCCTTATTTCCTTCAGCATCTTTAAAGAAACTTGTTTCAGCATCATTACGTTTTCTATAAAAACCATCCGTTGTATCCAATGATCCATCAGGTACATTGTCTACAAAAGAAGTAGTTGTATTATCATTAAGTGTAGTAACTAAATATAAAAGCTGCAAATTTCCTCCACCTGTAGTTCTATAGATTTTTCGTGCTGAAACATTAAATGCATCAGGAGCTATAGGAATATCAGTAAGGTTTATCTGTTGGTGAGTAGGATCAACCGTTACTTGATTTGAAAAAGCGGTATGAGTTCCAATTTCTCCTTCATCTGTAACATAAATAACCGCGTATCTATAAACACCGTCTGATAATAATCCACTTGTTTCTATTAATGCTGCTGTAGGAGCGGGTGGAGGAGCCATTGTTCGGAAATACAAATTCCCATGATTTACAGTAAATCTACCAGGAGGATCGTCTTCATCAGCTTGTTGCCCATAGGCTACTGACATATCTGTAACCCTAGTCATAATGCTGTCACCAACAACTGTATGTAATTTATTTGCCGAAGGTTCAGTTATATAAGTATCTACACCACCATCAAAATATAATTTTGCAGTAGCAGTGATAGCAATACCATCACCAGCAGTCTTAGGATAAAGAAATGGATCTCCAACAGTATCCCGTAACCAATGTCCAGAAGTTACCGCCGATAATGCTTTCCATGTAATACCGGCCCCATCCCGTACCATTATATCATCTTCATCTGCCCCAATATAATCGGGGATACGATCCAGAGTTGGTTTATTACTATGACTGTGAAGCTCACTGATATCCGGGAGATCTACCAAACTATTGTAACTCCTCTCAGCCAAGTCTGCCAGGTTATGATTATGAGACGATAACGACCTATTATCAATATCTGCCTGCATTGTAACATGTAATGCATCTATTTCAGTGCCAGTATAATAAGGGGAAGGATCAAATACCAAAGCCCCGTTATACCAAAGTGATCCAGATGGGGCAGTAAGAAGATCCAACACAGAAATGTTGGCATGTGTGTGAAGTTCTGCCAAAACTCTCTGTTCTATCAAACCTGTGGAAGCATTTCGTGCAAGTACCGGAACTGACGCGCTTGCAGCTGTGGCTGGTACATTTGGCAATTGAATAGATCCGGCTGCATTCAAAACCAGAAGATTAGCTCCGGCTCCAGAGAAGGCTAAACCATTAGCTTCATGTCGATACATGCCAGTATCCTGGTCCGTGTAGAAAGTGAATGGAGGAGTGGCTACAGAATTTACATCCAGAGTGTTAATCATAGGAGCATTAGCCTGGGCTCCCCGTAAATGACCGCGTCGTATATATACGCTATTGCGATCCTGCACATAGAATCCCATAGTAGTGCTATCGGATGCATAAATAAGTTGAGTCCCGGGACCCATCATATAACCAGCAGTGGAATAAATCTTACCAAGGACCCCAAACTCCTCATCGTAGGATTGGGCAGTCTTGCCTACCATCACTTTATCGGCCAACACTTTAGGATACAGAACGCCATTTACGTCATCCCTATCCCAGTATCCTTCGAGAGATGGTATAGGCGTACCAGGACTCCTGGAACCTTCGCACCCCAGATCCATATCATCAATAACAATAACATTTGGATCAAGATCATCCTGAACAAAAATACTGTTATCCCAACTTGGTGGATCTTCTATTGCTATAACTGGTTTACATTTTCTGGCCATTGGTTCTATATTATACAACTTGATATGCCAAGCTCTGTATTAATTGATCCTGCCTCTTCCTGAGGAGTGGAATCGTCTATTACATCACGCCCTACGGTCCCAGCTTCATCTTCTGTGACCTCACCATCCGAAATTTCCGTATCTACAGTTCCCTGAGCCTCATCCAAAATATCCTGCTCAGTAACCGCCTTGTCGATGACCCCAGGAGATCTCTCTGCGACTGGGGTATCGCCTACCTTTTTGGAGATCGTCCCTCCTGAGGGCTCTATTGGCTTATCTCCGGCGGTGATGGTAGAAATAATAGCATCTTTCCCTTCTGTAACGCCCTCTGCTCCAATCTCAGTTTGCACTACGCCATCTTCAGCATCATCGACCACAACACCACTATCACTAAGAGGGACAATATTCTCAGTAATGTCCCCCTCAGTAAATGGTTGTTCTGGTCCATATATGTCGGGCATTATGATTTAATTATGAGCTTCCCTTCCAGTCTGGCTTTTTCGTCGGCGGTGAACCAATCATCCACATTGGTGTGAGACAGGATATCTAAGATCATTTTCCTATTATACAATTCCATCCAACTTAGATTACCGCTTAAAGAACCCTGTTGGTGTATACCAAATGTATCGTGATTGGCTTGCTTAGTTACATCACGAGCATATTTTTCTTCTGCAGTCTGTGCCATAATTTTAAATTTTTTTTAAAAGTTAATCCTTTTGTGTATTTACGTTCCCCCCTTAAAACATGGTGAATAGCCGCTTTATTAACATCGTAGATCCTAGCCGCCTCCGCTATAGATGGGTGAGAAGATTTAAACTCACCCGTTCTGTAATCATACACATCAATAGGCACTGGGGTCATCCCAGCATTTGGTGACCTGTATATTAATCCTGTACGGAACGCGTGTAATATATTTTCAGATCGTGTAGACCACTCTAAATTAGATTTATCATTGTTTGCCTTGATGCCGTCAATATGATTGACTTCACGCTTATTTTCAGGGTTAGAAATGAAAGCTTTAGCAACTAATCTAGCAATATATTTATGATGCCTTTTTCCGTCTTTGTGTAGACCTACCCTACAATAGCCTTGATTAGGTGTGAATGGCTGCAGGTATAGCTTTTTTCTTAAACTATATATCCTTCCATCAGACGTAACTTCATAATCCGCAAATCCTTCTATTACTTTTTTCTCCATAATCTTAAATTCTAATAACCATATTTTACGGCGATTTCCTTGGACATGTTGATGTTTGCATTAATCTCATCCCACGCATCAACGTTCATGAGAATTGGAATGGCAGACATGGCCTGACATAATCTAACCGCATCAATCCAAAATGGGTCTCTGAACAATTGTTCCCATGCACATCCGATATCATTGTTAACACAATTCGCAATGTACTCCAGACGAGCCCAAAGTTCAGCCATGTCGCTAGTAATGGTTACATTCTTAGTCAGTTGATACTTGGCTGGAAGATCATCCATATCAGATACAACTTCCCAAAAGGTTGGCGAAGATGCCGGTGTATCACCGGTAGAATCTTGTAAACATTTGTATAGGACTCCCAGGTGAACTACATATGGAGTAGTAGCTACCAAATAAGCATAGCCGACTCCCCAAGTCGGAAGAGCAAATAGTTCTATGATATACCTACCGTCTCCAGTGGTATATGAGTATGCGGTAGACATTGGCAAAGAAGATCCGTTCGGAACGTCTAATGTAATGTCACCATCAGTAGGATATTCAGACGAAAATAGATATACTGTTCCCGTCGGAAGTGTAATTCTTAACTTCCGGAACGCATCAAAATCCGTCTGACTATGCCCGGCTTCGGGGCTTGCATCATCATAATTCGAATGATCAACGATGGTCATTACATCATTCGAATCTGTAATGTCCGCCAGCCCGGTAGTCGGATTTGTTATTGAAATCTGGAAATTGCTCATAATTAATTAATTTTATTATGTAAAGATACTACATTTCTACTTATTTTCCTGACGAAACTTTTTCACCTGTCCGCCTGTGAGACCTTGCCTCTTGCCAGCTTCTACTGCGGCCTTCTCTTTGCGGGCTTCTTCCCATGCATCAGGGTCAAACATATCGTGGATTTCAACACCTGAATCATAATCCGGATCATACAGGCCCATACCCTGACGTACAGGCTTATCGGTCTCTCCGGATGCAATACCTTTGATGTCCTCAACGATATCAAATACTTGCTTCACTGGATATCCAGTAAACGCCGCCAGATGTTTCCCAAACTTCACAAGCTCATCATTTCTTTTATCAATCTCTCCGGCCTTATGATATTCAGACGCCTTAACTAACTCAGTGGCTATATTCTTCATCATCCCAACAATAGGTGACATGGTTTGTTTATCGGCCCATGGCTCTTTCTGAACAATAGCGCCTATCACATCAACCAGCCTACCGAAGTATGCCAGACCTCTGGTGTTACCCAAAGCTGCAGCCCATACCAATTTATTCGTACCACCTTTATTCTCCGGGTCTAGCATTAAACCGTTCTCAGCCAGATTATACATAACTCCCATTAATACATGAGATAGCATAAAGTTCTTAAAATGTACACCAAAAGCTGCAGCGTTACCCTGTCTGGCTGACGCATATGCTAAGTCCAATGATTGGGTAGCTACCCTATGGATCTGGCCAGCGCCTGAAGTAAACATGGCTATGGACCGGTTTAATGGATGACCAGTTCTCCACTGTGATATGTTCGACATCCTGGTTGACTGCTGGGTAGCTTCACTCATCATCGTCCATTTCTCAATATGCGGCTGCATGAGTTTATCCAGCTCTGTTTCCTTAGTGGTTCCATTCTCTTTAGCCAATCTCTCAGCCTCTTTGTTTGCTTTACTCCAGGATGTACCAGCCTTTCTCATCTTATCCATTACGTATGCTCCACCGGCATTAACAATTGGGAACCGGTCACCATACTTAATATTAGAAGATGCGATTTGATCAATCTTATCTTCCGGTATTACATTAAACATTCGCTGAAGATTGATTCTAGCTCTCTGACCCGCCCTCTTGTATAGGTTCTCAGTGTATTTATAACTATCCCTTTTCCGGACAAAATTCTGATCGGCATCCATAGGAGCATGACCCCTATCAGCAACGAACGGTTGTTTCTTCAGGTACCGCTTCAGATCATACCCTTCCGGGGTCATTAACATCTTTGCTATACCGGTTCCCCAATGGTATGGGTCCATGTCAAGTAAGTACATTGCGGATGATATAGTCTGCTTCAATCCTACAGCTCTATTCAAATATAATATACCCTTACTCATTCTACGGATCATTCCATCCAAAGGTTGATATGTATCGTTAAGTGTCTTGCCGGCAAATCTCTCGATGAACCAATCGGTTACATCAACATAATTACTACCATGCATCTGAGTGATCATAGCCCGGACCTTAGGATCTTTGAATGTCTCATCCAATCTCCGTACAGTCTCTGCCCAGTTAGCGTAATGCATTTGATCCCGCATATATTTATCATAAACTTGCATCATATCCATATATACGAACGGATCTGTACTCTTGGTACGCTGAATGTGATGATCACTGGTTACTCTTGTGTGAAAGGATTGCTTATCCATCGCATCACTGGAGGCTCTACTGAATTCGCCAGCCTCACGGGTAAATGGCCAGTAGTTCTCAACTTCACCTAAACTTACCCCATTCTCCCTACGGTATACCGGTTGTACTTTGGCATCCTTATACGTATTCATATTGTTTCTCAACTTGATAGCCAATTTCTTTACTCTCGGATCTAGGAAATTTTCAAGCTGTTCAAATGTTATGTCTGACCATCCCATACCATGCTCCGCACGCGGTTTTCTGAATGTAGCTTCTGCTCCCTCTTGTTGCAGCATTAACCACAAATGCCCAGCCTCATATTGACTTAATGGAAGTTCCTTATGTTTATCATTTGGCATATCAATCATAAGCACATCCGGCTTCTGTATCCTATTCTCCAGCCCTAAATCTTTTCTTCCCTTCTCTTTGTACCCCGTCAACTCATAAGCATCATTCATCATAGCTTTCTTTGTATCGATATACTCAGCCTTATCCCTGGCATGGCCTTCTTCAGCCTTACTGATCCCCGGCATGAATTCCTTATTGAGAGGATCATTAAATACAATAGACTTATCACCGGCCAGATCCCTACGGGAGGCCATAGTGCTTAGAACAGATTTAAAACTCATATCGCCAGTCATCTTAAGTGGATGTCTGGTCTTAGGCTTTTTCTTCTCTGACCCGATCTGTAACTCTTCACCTTTCCTGGACCCGTGTTCAAACATTAGATCACGCCGGCGATCTTTATCCTTCTTCCATTCCTCTCTCAATATCTCAGAGGCCATACGATCTGTCTTCTTAAGTTCCTTGATATTATCAAGCATGAATTTAAGCTCAGATGGCCCCTTAAGACCAATCGTGGCATAATCCAGCTGCTCTTTCAATACGGCGTCATCCAGGGTATAACCATTGACATCTGTATCCTCTGGTACCTCTTCACCACGCTCTCTATCTCGCACTCGCTTTTCTGCTCTATCGTTAATCTTCTGAATCTCAACATGAGCTTTACCACGGAATTCCGGATTATTCAATCCCTCTTCTACAATACCAGATAAGGTCTCAAATTTCTCAATGCGTTGGTACCCACTTAATGGGTTAAAGTAACTACGCTTGGCTTTCTTTTTGCCTAGCCCTTTACCAGTTGCTTCAGTCATAGACGCGGGATCTATCTCTTTCCTGATACTGGTAATATGCTTCTCTGCCAGCTGCCTGGATGCGCGGAATTCAGCATCCTGGATCATCATGGTAAGATCTTTCTTGATGGCCTCAACCTGGTTCCATCCAACCTTGCCGGTAGTAATATTATTTATCTGACGAAGTGTCCTAGTACGTACCGGTATTTTAAGTCGGTCAAACTGTGCCCTATTCTCCTTCAGGAAGTCTTCCAGCTTTCCCTTGATCTCCTTAGCTTCCTTCTTGTTCATATCCCTGCCCTTGGCAATAGCTTTTTTCTCCTTCTGAGCCGGTGTATCTTCGTAGATTTTAAATTCATCTTCCCAGGCTTTGACCAGGGATTCACGCTCAGGCTTAGTAGCCTCTTCCACTGCAGCACGTTCCTTAGCTCTAAACTCAGCTTCACGCTCTTTCGCTACATAAGTTACCTCCCTAGTCTCCAGATTGTATATAAATTCCTGCTTATATGCTTCACCAAGCTTCACAGCCTCTGCTTTAGTCTTAACAAAGTTAAACAGGTCAATAGAAGATTTATCAGTTTTCGCCTCATAGAATGTGCCTACTCCTACCTTCTCGCCCTTATCGTGACGCTCCTGGAGTTCCTTCGCATGCTTGTCCTTGAACGCCTGGATCTGCTCATCGGTAACTTTCTTACCTTTAATAACTTCCCCCTTCTCACCAACTACAAATGGAGTTTCGGTTTTAACGTCAGCCGTTTCAGCGAATCCTGGCTTACCATCTTTCTTACCTTCATACTTAAAAGTAGATCTGCCCTTCTTTTCATGAAGCTCGGATTGTGTCTTACTATCTGCAGGCATAACTGGCTTCTCCAGGCCCTCAGCCTGATCGATTCTCCACTTCCGGCGTTCATTCCTTTGGATATCAGCTGCAAGGTCTGCATCACCCATAGAAGCATACTTATCTTCCAAACTTATCTCTCCAACCTTTTTTCCTTTAGCTTTTTCAATAGCCTTACCAACCTCACTGAAGGAAGTTTCCTTAGTTGGAAATACTACGGAGTCCATTATACCCTCTACTCGGCCTTCCGGTATATTTTCCAAAGCCTCAATAAAAGCTTCTTTGTTTCCAAATCCGCGCCTGCCTATTCTATATCCGGAATGGCTCGGTTCAGAAAATTTTCTCACTTCCATCTCCTCTTTAGCGGCTGCCACTTCTTTGTCAAACTTCTCATGTAAAGCCTTACGTTCATGATCTGTAGCAAATTCAATAGTCTTACCTTCAGCTACTGATAATTCTGTATCAATTAACTTATATTTACCCTCTCCGGTTTTCGTAAGACTACCAGATACTCTATCCATGCCAAGTATATTGGACTCAAATCCAGCATCAGTTACTTCACCGGGCTTAAGCTCTCCCCCCTCTTTTATCTCTTTCAGTCTTTTTTGTACTTCAGGATCTTTCAATTGCTCTTTAATTGGAGCTGTTTTGGCCGGCTTGGCCGGTTCAGCTGGCTCCTCAAGTGGAGGTTTAGGAGCGCCTGCCACAGTAGTTGGCTTAGGTCTTTCCTTACCTTCAGGTGGATTCAGGGATTCATTCCATGTATTATAGAACTTTCTCATCAGCTTCTCCTGCTCGGCTGATCTATGTTCTGGCCTAGTTTCCCACGCATCAAGTACTTTATTCAGATCCATGTTAGCATCCAGGGTACCATTAGATACAGCTTCTTTATCTGGCAGGGATAACTTTTCGAATTCTCGATGCTTACCCATATCAACGGCCTCCCTATCCAGGAACCTGGCATTTTTTTCAGCCTCTCCTTTTGTGGATGCCCTAACAGCGTCTACCAACATTTTACTGCCATCTTTGTCTACCTGATAGGCTTTAATGCCATAGCCTTCCTCACTTTTGAAGATCTCCACACCGTTTATTTCCGGCGCAATTTTAGCATATGTACCAGTACGTTCATACAGTAATTTGGATTTGGTTATCCATGGAATGTTCTCATCTGCCATTATTTCAACGAAAGTCTTATCATTTAATTTTTGCGAGAAGGGTCCTATTTCACCCTCTGGTCTGTAACCTTCAACCATATCCTTTTCCAAAGGAGTAAGTTCCGCATCGAATTCTTTTTTACGTGCAGGATCTTCAAACGCCTTCGACTTTTCAAAGTATTTGCTATATTTCTTAACAGTAGCTCCAGGATGTTGAACATAACCAGCGCCTTTAGATCCGAGTACCATCTTTAAAGTATGGAGCCAATCAACACTACTCAAGGGTTTATCCTGCAGAAATGCATCACCGGCACCAAATACGCCTATTTCAGCTCCAAAAGCAATACCCTTCCCACTCACCTGACCAAATTTACCTAACCCTTTTGCCATAACAGATTCCAGATACTTACCACCTATTCCAGTGGCCGCTAAAGCGACACCCAATTTCATTCCAATCACACCTTGTTTCCTTACATCACGCCATTCAACTTCCCTCATGGGAATATCCTCCTCCTTCATTTGACCAAGTACCTCTCCTACACTATTATATAACCCTAGAGCTCCCGCACTACCACCCATTCCCTCTAGGACTGGTGGAGCTTTGGCTGCTAGGTTGAGTAATATTTTTGAATTCTTTGTAGCCGCTGCTGCAATCATATCCTCAGCCAGGATACCTTTTACACCAAGTTTCGTCAATCCCTTACGGACCAGGTTAAATCCACTATAAGCTATTCCTCTTCCTAAAGCGGTCCTTGTAACGAGCGACGCGGCCCCTTTACCCATCATTCCTCCTGCTGCGAATAACGGACCATCAAAAAGAAACCCTAGTGATATAGCGGCTACATCCTGTAAAAAATTCGGGTCCATTTTATCCAGCTCATCCTGATCATACATTGCCTCACCATTAGATATATCGTAAGCCAAACCCATTAAAGAGCCATTGAATCCGGCTCGAAATACATATGTTTCTTCTAATTTTGCCTGCGACGCTTCGGCCACATTTGGACTAACTGGATTGATCAAACCACCAGCTACTCCCATTGTGCTAAATTCCTTTGTAGGCTCACCTGACGCACCAAATATTTTTTCCCATGGGCTTAAATCATCCGCCCCACGATCAGCCGCTTCTTTTAGCCTCTCTCCGTTTGGAGACAGTTTAATATCATCAGGGTCCTGGGGAGCGAAGCCGAAATCATCTTCCGGAGCCAATTCTACTCTTGTACCATCCGGTACAGCTGTAAATCCGAAATCTTCACTCTCTTCGAGTGGTTGTATATCTTTAGTCATAGGTTTTTCTGTTTGTTTTTTTGACCGGCTGCCTAAATAATTAGAAAATTCCTTAGAAAATGCTTCAGCCTCTTCAAGGGTGTTAAACCGTACCGCGTCTTGATTTTCAACAGCAAGACGTTCAGCTTCGTCATAACCATATTCCTTTAATGCGCCATCTACTTTTCGTATGGTAGGAGCCACATAATGCCCTTTATCATCAGAAAAAGTAAAGGTACTTACTGACGAGCTTGGACCTTTTTCTCTAGGAATATTGAGGGTATCAGTCATAGCCCTTTTCATCCAAGGGTGTTTAGTAGCTAATGAGTCTATATCAGGCATGATTATTTGGATTTAATGCGGAATTCGCCTTCGCCTTCGTTTAATCCCTTCATCAGAGATTCCCTTGTCCACTTGCCATTTGTTATACCCATGGCTACGACTTCTTCGAAGGAGACCCATTCTCCTGCTTTGTTTTTTAATTCAATATCGTCTACTATGTAGGTACCCAGGCCAGTCTCCGCTTTCCTCTCTTCGAATCCTTTCCTAGCTAATCTTTCTCGTTTGCTTTGGAACCATTCCTTCTGGTCCTTAGTAGCAGTCTCCATAGTGATAAACTTGTTGCGTCCACCCTCTGTCCTTGGTTTTGACGTAGGAGTTGGAGTCTGCATAGCTGCGGTCCTTACCTGGTGCCAAACCTCATCCGTGTACTGGCTGGACAATTGACCCTTTAATTTCTCTTCGGGTATCATGATCTCTGCCGTTCCACCAAGATCGATAACATCAATCTGTGTAGGTCCATCAGTCCCGCCCACTATATTAAACCATAATTTCCCCTTCTTCAGACCTTGCTCCTTACCTGTATTCGGATCAACGTAATCAATCATAGCCTGAATATCCAATGAACTGGATACCTGTAAAGCATCTGTAGGATCTTTATACATAGTGGTAGGCCTGGCCTTCAATGGAGAATTGAAATATCCGCGTATAACCTCCCCTTTCTGATTCCTAACATTAACTATATCGTTAGGGCTGATATCAATGGAAGTATTCTTTTTCGATGCGTTAGTTGAGGGAAGAGTTATTTGATGAGTATCATATTGACGCATACCATCATCGGTATACTTCGGTATCTTTGTCCCGCTGTATCCCCTGTCTGCATTTCCAAATAAGCCGAATGACTGACCTACCTTTCTCTGACGTTCTGCAATCTCCCTGCGAACAGCTGTTACAGTCTTCTTTTCTGTCTGCTTGATGCCGGCCCTGAGCTTCTTTTTAAACATCGCCCTAGCTTTCGGGTCACTTTCCAGATATGGATACGATTGCATAGCATCTTCCACTAACATATCCATTTCATCATCAGTGTAAAATCCTTCTCGCTCGACCCGTTCCAGTACTTTATAAGCATCAGTTGATAGTTTAACATTCTCTTTTATAGTGGTTGTTATGCTACTTTTAACCATGCCTAGGGATGATTTAACAGCTTTGTCAATTCCCATATACGCTTGAAACTCGCCTACATATTTATGAAGTTCATCAATACTTGTCGTTCCAAGATTATCATGATTGTGAATAAACATCATAGCTTTCCTGACTGTTTCGTCATCAACGTAATTCGCTGTTGGATCAGCCGCTTTGGCGAGTACATCCATAGCCTCTGGTGCTAGTTGATTGTACATCCTGGCATATGTCTGATAACTTCTGATCATATTCTTAAACGCAGGATCATACTTGGTCAGCATTCTAGCCTTGGTGTAATCTCCGCCTAGTTCATAAGCCTTATCATCCAGATAAGTATTAATGCTGCCTTGCACTTTGGCATTAAATTCATCCTGAGCAAGTGGATTTACCAATTCTATATAATGATCAAGGGCCTCATTATTAGCCGGCCCGAACATCGCAAATTCTTTAACGGCTGCATCCTGCTCAGCTTTGCGCCTGGCTTCCAGCATACCAATGGGTATAAGACCTGCGTTAGCGACGAATATAGGAATATTGCCTAACGACTTACTTCCGAATGTGCCAGCCTGTAAAGGCCTGCCTGCACTTGGAAAATAGGTACTTTTTGCTTGAGCGCCGGGCGAAGGGGCCTGGAAACTCTTTTGTAGTTTATCAATATAGGATGCATCAGACTTCGCTAATTCACCCCTAGACATGCTATAGTTGCTTGTTCCGCCTTCTTTTACTACGCTTGGATTTTGATCTTCTGGCATGGTTTTAATTTTTTATCCGTACTTTGGTGCACCGGGCGTTGTAGATCCACCTCCGAACATAGACATTACATTCTTTGCAACACCGGGCAACTCACTGAGCGCCTGCATGTTCATCATATTTCTATTCTGCATCATGGTCGAACCAGATTGAGCATAGTCAGCTTTGGTTTGAATGGCTTCCCATAGATCTACATCAAGCTTCCGTTGCGATTCTGTTGCACCCTTTTGATATAATGCTCCCATCACATCCATCATTTGCTGGTTATATTGAGTTCTCTGCGATCCGGTCATTCCGAGTAGCTTATTAATATTAGCTCCCATCTGTATACCAGACTGCTTCATGAATGACATGGCCATCGCTGGGCTACTATATTTCATTCCAACACCGGCTTGTTGAGCACTGGTTCTCTCTAGCAAATCCTTGGCTGTCTGGAATTCGGGAGTCATTCCTGTCTCCACCATCCTCTTCTCTCGTCTGAGTTCTCTTCCAAAATCTGCAAAACCTGGATCTGGTATTGGCTCTAGGGCAGTTTCTCTGGCTTGGGCAAAGGCTGATTCTGAGGCTTGAAGATCTGCGTAAGCGGATTTAGCTTTACCTCTCCCACCGAAAAATCCAACAATGGCCCCAATTCCAGCACCTATACCGGTACCTATAGGACCAAAAACTGAACCGGCAACAGCACCTGATACGGCACCGGCTCCGGCACCTTTCCAACCTTCATGAGCAATGTTAATGTCTGGCATGGCTTTAGTTTAATATTCTCTTGAGTTCACTCTTACTACCCGGCTCAGTCTATCAGCTACACTAAATCGAAGCTGTTTATGAGCAGGAATAATCTTACCGTCCATATTTGAAAGACGAGCAGGCTTCCACACAAGTTCAAAGCGACCCAAGGTTTTTAATTCTACTTCTTTTTCATCCAGCACGTGTTTCTTAACTATCGCAAGCAATGAGTCAAACATAAAATCACATTGGATCTTACTAATCGTCGTATACTCAGACAGTTCGTTAACGAGCTGCGATTTTGTAATCTTTGTTGTTTTTCTTTCTTTCATCACGTTTTGCTTTATCTAACACATAAGTATGCAAGATACAATTAATTTATCACTATTCAATAATATTCGTAATGCCTATACGGATAGCCTTCACTTCGTATGCGGTAGTTAAGGACCCATCAAATGTGATCCTAATAGTAAGGTATGGTCCTTGCATTGCTTTAGTATCTTTAGCTCCTGAATCCCTGCGTCCTATATAGGAGTACAAACCCGGATTCAAATCCCTTACTACAGGAGGCGTATCTGTGTTAGGAGATGACGCACCTGTATCAAATATCATTTCTTTTGGAGTCGCATTTGCATGTAATAAATAATCAATAAATTCCCATGATGTATGTAGATCCGGATTAATTACGATATCAATATATGGGTCCATGTCTTCTCCAGAATCACTTGACAAAGTATATGTACCGTCCTCAACTGAGTACATTCTATCACTCCTGGCTCCAAGAAGATATGGCCAGTCATTATACGTAGCCGATTCTTTATTCTTAAATATCATCCTATCATAATCATGAGGAAGTTCATGAGTCCAGTTATTCAAAAAGAAATTGAACACATACATATTGCCGGCTATCTCTACCCACAATTCATTTTCCCTTTCATTGAATACTGTTAATAATGTTGGATAATTTGTACCATGCGGTAAACCTTTACATACGGCATATAATCTATCTCTCCAATTTGCTATGATATTCCTAACATCATTATTAAAGAATAGCATAACACCTTTATTATTGACCCATGATAATGCCTGCACAAATTGACCATTCACCGTCTCCATTACCCCCTCAGATTTACTTCTGGATAACTGACTTGGACATCCTACTGCAGTATTTAACCAGATTTCATCCTGAATAAACTTACCTTCCAGATCTATGAGACCTACCTGCTCCCCAACCGCACCGCGCATGACGGTTTTATTGGTAAGGACTAATGCAACGCCGCTCTCTGTAACTGCATACAAGTTCCTTCCCTGGCCACTCACGGCATCATATAAAATGGTGATTGATCCAAGGTCAGCTCGCTTTAAATCGTAGTAATTAATCGGAAGGAATGTCCTCAATGATGGGGAATTCTGTATCGCCGGATTTTTATCCAGAGAGAATGCCAGACGCTGCCAAAACTCAACACGCTCAGCATACCCTGCTAAAGGCTTATTAACGGCCCTAGCGGACACATCTTTTGTGTAGTCATAGTTGAGCATCTGTGGCGTTACAAACCCACCACGCTCCCATAACAGGTACTCATCACCAAATTTATCGTAGTAATCAGTATAGACGGCGGCACGAAGATAATAATCCTCTGGTTCCTCAGCGGTATTTCTAGCTGGGTAACTAGTAGGTCGCTGCACATAATTACGTCTCGGGTAAGTATCACCATACGCTAAAACAGTATTTGACTTGCTTTCGCAGATGAAGCCGAATACCCATTGACGAATACTATCTACGGCAATATCATAATTATCTGGTATAATGTTAGGGGGAGCTCCTGTTTCATTATCATATTTTGATGTGGTTTGTGTACCGCCCGCCTCAGTTGGAGCCTCTCTAGCATAGCGCGGAATAAAAACAGCATTATTTGTTCCGGATATTCTATAGGTATACCCCGGCATAGGCCCATTTACCTGTAATTGTTCGGTTACAGCGTCAGCTTGTATTGAACCACTACCGGCAAATGGGCCTATACTTTTAGCACCATCAACTTTATTATCCACAACAGCATTAAACACTTCACCGACAAATGAATCGCCTCCAAATACTATGATTGGACTATTATTATTATACACAACTTTTATCTCATCTCCTTCAGGAGGATAGAAATTTAAAGTGGCTACAACATCAAACTCGATAGTGACTGGATTTTTTGGATCAACAGTATAAACGGTAGCCTGCCCATTATTAATCCATGTAGCCGCAACAGTGTACATACCATAATAATCATTACCGTATAGAGTGAAATAACCGGTTCCTAATCCGCCGCCGGCATTGATAGCTGCACCCCAGGTCGATATACTACCACTTACTTCAAGTGTTACATCCATCCACCGTTGCCCATTAACCATAATGTATCGAACATCAGCATCAGCAGCAGCAATGATAGCAGCGTGTACATCTTCCGGACGCTCATCTACAAGAGCATAAGTTTGACCAGATCCACCGACTGCGGTTCCTATAATACTCTCAAGCTTCTGATATACGCCGGTATCTTGATAACTTTGCGTATTGGTAGTAAGAATGTTGGCATTATTGTGTACTATGTTGACTATATAAACAGGCTCATGAAAGGCTCTGTTAACATCATCATTACCAGTAGTTCGAGTCATGCCAGTCAATTGTGCGTAAATAGCTGCGTCCACCGTTAGCTCTAGCATGTTACTACGCCCATCTGAATTGCCATATTGCCCGCCATCGATTTTCTCTACACTGCTAATATCAAACAAATAATCTGGGGATCTGGATGTTATTCCTGCTCCCATATTAGATCCGGTTAATCCCAAATAATTCCGCCATCTGCCAAATGTCACATAACCAGATCCACGACCTATCTTAGCCAGAGGATCGAATGCATTGTAAATATAATCCTCATATGCAACATTGGCATAGGATAGTAAATCCACGCTATAACAACCCAGCGGCTCAGTCGATCCAGAAAAAGCAGAGGAGTTAAACCCAAGTACACTAACTAATTGTAGCTGGTAATCATCTGGGTTATTAACAATATCGTCATACAGGTAAGCTTTGTTACCATAAAATGGATCGATATCTGGAGAGTAAAAAGTCAATTTAGATCCCTCTTTATCAACCGGACTTAGAGCGCCTTGTTGAGCGAAAACATAAGTCGCAAGACCCTGCGCTAATACACGATTAGCAGGCGGGGTACGTACAACCTTAAAGCCTCTTACCCAGGATGGAAGTAAACTTGTATCAATACCTGTAAATGCCCAACCAAGGGACCAGATATGATTATTTAAAGATTGATGAAAATTATAATCGGCAGCATCCATCTGATCGCATGGCATATCAGACCTAAATCCCCAGTCCTTATTATCACCTTTCCCAGCAGGATAGAATGGTTGAAATGAATTGAATGATGCTGCAACTGCATTGATAGCTAGCATTGCCGGTGATCTGGAAATTCCTGCGGGTTGAGTGTCCTGCCATACGCGACTAAACACTTCATAAGCTCTATCCCAGGAATCAACACCATCGGAGTCATAAAGAGCATATTCAGGTCGTTCTGTAGTATAAAGATTTGATAAAACTTCAGAGATCCCAGTCATAGCATCACGCCTGTTTGGCATCTGATAATTCTCCAGATCTGGTATAGGTACAGCAAAAGTTAATCCTCCAAGGTCATCCATAAACTGAACAGCGTATCCAAATCTCTCTCCCCTGGTAGAATTCTTTCTGTATACCTGATTCCATGTTTTACTGAATCCTTCAAATCCGAGATTCATATTAACTGGCTGGGCGCGTTTGCTTTCGCTATCTATAATGAATGCACTATCAGATAATGAAGAGAGATCTCTAGCTTCATATTCAACACCACCTATAACCAGGCGGCCATCAGTCAATCTGATTGTCTTACATAATTTAATTGCTTGGGATTCTAATTCTGAAGCTTCATCAAGCGGTAGCCAATCAAGTCCATCCTTATCAATAAAATCAATAATATCATAAACCGTTGAAGATATATCAACCGCAGCGCCATCGGCATCAGCAACCAAGTTAAGGTATTCCGGATTAGGACTAAAATCAGGAGATTGTCCAGTGTTATGCGCTGTACGTTTTATCTGTATGTAAGCAAATCCAGCTTCGTTAGTTACACGAAATCTGATTCGTATACCTTTATTTGTTAGTCCACCAGGCTCATCGCCAGTAGTAAACACTCCATTCTTTGTATTACCCGGGGTTGTAGTTACAACCTCTGTATGAACGGGGATCACAGGAGTAGATGGTGACCAGTTTGTACTATTACCTTGCGTATCGGTATACCGGATACTATACGTGTATCCACCGCCAATGAGACCAGATCCAGCGCCAACATACTCAAGTCCCATGAATTTTGGCTGGTTTGTATGGGTTACTAACTGTAACCTATGAGAATCTGCATCATATTCTGTGAAATATTTTTGTGTGGCAAAGCTATTGATGACATCATACAAATCATAATATACAGGCGCCCTGGCTCCATCGGTTATATACATGATCCCATCATCCTCATCTATGGCTGCATCGATCATACCGACTCGGGACCCTGGAATATCAGCGTGTTCTGCTACCTTAGTACCAGAAATGTAAATTGTTTTGACGAATGTAACTGTGTTATACCAAAACTCTACTACATAGTTCTCTGTCACCCAGCTGAATAGACCTGTACAATACTGTGTTGTATCCTCTGTCCTATCTTCATGAATAACATCACCGGGCGTTCTTTTATAGGTACCGTTAATAGTCTTACGCATCAAGTATGCTTGCCGTATTGAACTGTGATCCGGAGCTAAAAGATTCTTATCGGTGTCTGCATCTATCCCACGAAGGAATAAATTGGTAATATATTCTAATGGTTTCATGAATGGGAATTAAAAAATCCCACGGGTACGGGCATGGATATACCCGTACCCGTGGGATCAGTTATTTATACTGGCCACGCTACTTGAGGTAGCTAATCTTAAGCCTTAACGTCAGCTGCTTCCAGGGTCAGATATACCTTATCAGCTGCAGCATTGTAATTCCCTTTCAGGATATCCAATGCGGTTGATGTTTGGGTATGCTCTGTCCCACCAGCGAACTGATAAGCTGCATTCCAGGTGATGGCAAACGCGCCGGTAGCAGTGATCTCAAATCTGACGCTCTGGCCAGCTCTTAAGTTCAAAGCTTTAGCAATGGTTGTAGCTGCAGAAATGGATATCTGATATACCCTAGCTATGTTAAAGTCAGGAGTAAATGTACCAGCTACTGTACCAGCGAGATCACCTGATACATTGGCGATAGTGACAATAACTCTTTCCGTTACAATATGACTACGCTTCTTACTGAATACCAATAGAGAAGCGGGAGCAGTAGTATTAGCTACTGTACCAGCGAGATCGCCTGAAACATTAGTAATAGTAGGATGAGCAAATTCTCCGCCGGCATCCACAGAAGTGAATATAAGATCGGCCACACTTGATGTGAGTACAATACCCACAGCTAAATAAGCAGCAGCATTTGCTGTTACAAAATCGGAGCAGGTCAGCGTCAGTGTTGAATTAAATGTTAAAAGTTTGGTTAATCCCCCAGCAGCTGCAATATCAGCTGTACCTGAAGCACCAGTTACAGACACTGTATCAACTTGTTTTACGCTACCTACAACAGCAACATTAATACCTCTAAGACCTAAAGCAACACTATGACTTACCTTAAAATCTTCAGCAGTTTCGTCAAAATCAGTATCAAAGGTAGCCAGATAAGCAACACCATTAACAGTGATATTAGCGGTACCTGATGTACCGGTGAGTGTTACCGTATCTCCGGCTACCGGAACAACTGCAACACTTCTACTTGAATTTTCTTGATCAAAAAATTTCATGATTTTAAATTATTATTATATTAAACGTTTAAATTTCAAATTAATATACTAAAATTGTCCCGGCCGATAATTCTACCGATGTAAATTTCCCTTTAGCATATATTTCTTCCCCTGCTTCCTGAGATCCGGATATTCCGTGTGCGGTTAAAGCATCTGTGCCAGATGGCACTCCGTCATCAATTAAAGAGGTAAATGTTGCAGCAACAATTATGCGAATAACATGCGCCTCTATAGTAGTAAGCGCAGTATCCCCTATTTTGACAGATCCATACTTAGATGGTCTTACATAAATTTCATCAATATATCCCATAGTATTAAATTATTTTATCAAAGGTACATAAATATATTAAGTTTTCAATATTATTCATCATGGTAATGTTATTGCATATTTAGTAGCCAAATAAACCTTCACCGCAACTTTCTCATCTGCAGAAATTTCCGTGTTACATATGATTATCTCAGCTATCTTAATATCGGCATACGTGGATGTCCTTCGATATAAGGCTCTGAAATCCGTTTGACCTGCATTCACCAGGGGGTTATTGCTTGATGCTGTACCGTTTTTGAAACTATTTACAGCCGTGCCGGTACGGTAAATCTCTGATAATTGACCTCCTACGATATCAACGTTATGAGAAAAAACATTAGTGGCTACCCCTGTTCTAAATGTGTCGTTTATCGTATTGTGATTAATGTATCGTGCGATGGAAAAATCACTACCTATCCAATACCCAGTTCCACGAATAACGGATATTATACTAAAATTATCCAATAAAAGGTGTGCTGTGAAATCCAGCCAATCATCAAGACCATCACCCTGAACAACCGAAAGATCATTTATACCGTTTACCAGAGCTGGTTGTAAGGATTCTGTTGGCTGAACCATATGATTCACTTGACTGCTTTGATCCTGCCACTCACTCACCCCTGTAACTATAGTAACCCCAACTGAGGCGTCCAACCATAAAACAAGGTTACTAAGCCTGGCAGGCGTCCATAAAGCAACACCACTTTTAACAGATTTCCCACCTACTCGTACAGACCCTGAAGCCAATTGAACACTAGTAAATTTAGTTTTTGCAAAAATTTCCTCCCCAGCCGACTGAGTACTGGAAATACCGTGTAAAGTCGGAGAATCAGTTATACCAAATTCACCAATAGAAGTGAATACAGCGTCCTCCAATATCTCTATCACATTACCCTCAACCGAATGTAATGAAGTATCAGTAATTTTTACTGATCCATATTTTGATCTTAACGAAAGTATGCTCATTAGTATGTCATTTTATTTCTATATTCTACCAATTGATCTAACCATTGTATAAAATCCTCAACAGTTTTCTTACCTTTTGCCTTATTACAATACCCACAACATGGAACGATATTATATTCAGTATACCCTTTAGTACTGTCTATACGATCAATACCATTGTAAATATATTGTCCTTTCACACCTTTATGTGTATTATTTGGGGTACTTCCACAATATACACAATTTTTTGAGATTAGCTTCCTAAATCTTTTCTTATTGAGATCAAAACGTAAACCCCTATTTTTGGCCTGTCTTTTATAGTTACTGTAAATAGCATTAAATTCTGATTCGCCATAAGGTAATTGATTAGATTTACCTATACGGGAACAATGCTCTTTATGCCAACATCCGCATGATGTTAATTTACCTGTAAATACTTGGCTGGTAACAATACAACTATTCCCACATTCGCACGCACATTTCCATAAAGCAGAACCGAATTGACCAGTACCCACTCTTTTGATTATGGTTAATCTACCAAATTGTTGTCCTATTTTATATTTAGATAATCCCATTATTCTGTCATTTTACTTGAGTATTCAACTAAATCTCTCCACTTCTTCTTGTCCAATGATCCCAATCTTACCTTGGCTTCGTGCCAAGCTCCGTTAAATCCGTATTTGTCAAGTTGTAAAGCAGCATCAGTTTGAATTGTACGTAATCGACGATTACCAGAATCATTGACTTTCAAAGCTCTAGCCGCTCTTTCTACTGTCCATAAAAGTACTGCCTCTGCAGCAAATGGGGGGACTATTTTTATCTTGTCAATATCCAATTCTGAAGTAGCTACACCTTTACCGATGATTCTGACATAATCATAGCCGGAGCATGCTGAGGATAAGTAGATTATACCATTTCGCGTATTAAAATAATAAGCATTATGCGGTGATTGTCTTAGTGCGCTTACTTTGAAAAACGGATCAGTTATATTGTGTTCATGATTATTCGCTGTGTACCCAGACGCGACCCATTTATCCTCCCTGATCGTCCCACCCCTGGTTTGAAAATTTCTTTTCCAGTAAACATTCTCTACATATTTAATATTATCCGGGGTCCCGGTATAGATATGGATATTCTCAATATTATAGAATCCCTTCGGTATTGACACCTTCATATCATCAGGCATCACAATATCCCTGACCACTTTAATAAAAGGAACATCAAAGGATAATTCATCCAACGCTCTTTTCACAGTTTTTCGATACCAACCTGGAGTCAATTGCCGCATATCTGGATCACCTACCTCTAAACAGGCGTCTGCTACGATCTCTCCAATATTTACTAAATCTTCGAATGAAAATGTCATTATTTATAAATTATAATTAATAAGGTTATTTATCCACTGCGTAAAATCTTCAATAGACATCGTTCCTTTTGCTGTATTGCAATATTTACAGCAGGAAACGGTATTCGTTATCGTATATCCTTTGTCATTATCTACTCTGTCTATCCCGCTATAAGTGTATGCGCCATTATAATCTCTAACAGATAATGTATTGGATGGAGGAACACCACAATAATGACAATTTCCTTTATGGAGTGTCATAATCTGCTCGTCAGTTAAAGAATGTTCAATATTCCTTTTTTTAGCATTGGTTTTATGGACGCTTAATATTTTATTGCGGATAGCTACCCCTTTAGGGAGTTTCCCATTTTCGGCGACTTCTTTAGCTAAACACCCACAACTTTTAATTCTTCCGTCTGTTACATGGGTTCCCCTTATAATTTTCTCATTACCACAATCACATTTGCATAACCAGCATGTACTTCCCCATTTATCAGTATGAGAAAACTCAATTACAGTAAACCGGTTAAACTTCTGCCCTATTATGTTAATTCGTTTTTTACTCATTATTTCAAATCTTTGTTAGTGACAACATTCAATGCCGTTTCCTTGATCTGTTCATTATATTCTTTCGGTAGCTTAGAGACAAATAATCCCATACTGAGGAGCTCATTCTTTAGTGTTGGTATCAATACCTGGGGGATATCCAACTCCACATCCAAATCCAAAGTGGGATCGTATGCCTGCAGAGTGGTATACAGACCGGCCTCTACTTTAAGTAAATTTATCTGCTCGCATCCCAGGAAGTAGATCCTCTCGCCAGAGGTATAAAAATAGGGGTTGCTGGCGGACGGTTTTTCGTCTTCGCTCATATATAACCTACGCGATTGCAGTGGCGTTGTACGAGTGAATGGGGTACTGGTAAATGCAGGCGCATTCAGATCCAGTTGCGCATCATAACTGAGATATGCAATTCCTTTATCGTCCTCCATATCATAGATGGACGCGGGTATTACACAATAGTTTCTGCCCGTGATGGGATCAACAAGGGCATCTATGCTGGGATATGTGACCATGAACCGGCCTGTGGAAGTCTGCCCTATGTGCATTCTCCTTAACCTGTCTGCATGCATAATAACCCAATAAGCCACTTGGCCACGGGTTATTTTTGCTTCTGGATGATTCTCGCGAACTGTCCGGAGAACATCGAAGACTACTTGTCGTATGGTTGCGTTGCTGGCCATGGTTATCTAAATAATCCTATTAATTCTTGAACATCCTTATCAGTTAATTGCATATTCTGGAGCGACTGTTTACCGGCCTGGATCATCATGTACTGATAGGCTTTCATTAATACTGGTTGATATAACACATACGGAAATTCGAATGAAGTACCTGTAGCGACTACCTTTGTAGGCTGCTTCAAATAAACTACTGCACAATCCTCAGTAACTCCCGGACGAAGAATAAAATGTCGTACTGGTGTTCCACTAGGATCAACAATATTCATACTAGTATATGAGTATTGTGCCAAATCGGCAGGCTGAGTAGACCCGGCTTCAAACGGATCTTCTTCCGGGTTACCGGCCATATTGAATGGAAGATAAGTGGCAAAACTTTTAGCCGGGCCAATATAATCCGCCGTCTCAAAAATAGGAGCTGGATCTATCCCTACTAAACGCCACATAGTTGTAACTGTAACAACCAGCTTAGATGCATCCAAACCAGTTATTGCAGTAGGGGTGATCTTCTCACCAAATAAAAGTTCTCCAAACACTGTTGGAGACAATGTACCGCGCTCGAATGCATTATCAAACGCGAGCATTATATATCTTACAGCCGAATTAATGGCTGGCATGTAGTCATTAGTAAAATCATAGCGATCTGAGTTCTCGTCATCGACAAGAAACTGGAGATCCGCTACTAAAGCTGAGGCAAGGATCATATCTATTCAGTTGCTGGGTGGCCCACCAGTCTCCTTCTTTCAAGGTCGCTCTGAAGCTCTTTTGCTTCACCGATATATTCTTCAGCGTACACACCTGTTAAGGATCTGCGTAAATCTTTAATACTCATTTTATCGACGTGTGCAACGCCTTTCTGATAACAAGTATTAATTACGCTCTCATCCTTCATGGCAATTACTTGGTTCGCGGCCTTAACCCGGAACTCATTATATACACCACTCGCACCCATCGTTGCATTCAAACTCTCAAAGAATTCAACCGCATACATGGGATGGTTCCTTAAAAATTCAATCTCCGCTTTCAAGTGCGTGGTAAAGGTACAGCTGTTAACAATCGCTTCTTCGTGACCTTCCTTACGCCTATCACTAGACGCATAATGGAGAGTGATCAATTTGTATGGAGGCATTACTTCCATACCCTTATGATCAAGGTACGAGCCGATTACATAAAAAACTTTCCTACATGAAAATAGCACACCCTCATCCTGAAAGTCATCTGCTGGTACTGGCTTGTATATCGGTTTGCCAGTCATCTGCATGCTCTGAGACAATGCTACCTGGTCCGAAAGTAACTTAACCTGCACCTGGAGCGTACTAATCATCTCCGCATTGGGGTCTGCTACTGGTTGTACTGGGGCAACTAGTACCTTCTCAGGTACTGGCTCCGCAGCCTTATCTTTCCACTCCTGAAGCTCTTGTAAAAGATCTTCATTCTTCTTCTGCAATTCAATAGCCTCTTTACGGGCCTTGATTGCCGCAGGGCTAAGCTTCGCTTGCGCTGCTGGTTGTGTGGCTTGCGCCTGTTCTGTAATTGCCATCTTAAATATTATTTTATCACGTTATTAATAAGAATTTCTGGGATTAATTCTTTTGGTATAAGTTTACTGTGTGACAATGAGCCGTCAAAAAAATCGCCCGGTAACTCAATAAATTTGTTTAATTTATCTAACTATGCTAAATACACATCCACCTCACTTTTAGTTGTTAAAGCCCCGCCTTTGGATATTGACCAACTATTTTTTATGGTCTTTGCTTTTAAGCCTGCAACTTTCACATTAACACGAATGAACTCACCATCTTTCTCCGCTACAAAATCATATCCGTGGTCTGTGACTAAGGATATCAAAATGCGATAACCCTTGTTAGAATAATAAGAATATCCAGTTAATTCAACTGTTTGCCAATTTGTCTCAGCTACCACATCAGCCCTGCTAGCAGTGCCTAATCTCTCTTTCATATAAGTAAACTTAAAAGAGTAGAGGGCCGAAACCCTCTACTTTATTATATCAATCCTACTGAGGATTATGTGCAGTGTACAAGTTGGAAACGATACCGGTTGTATCCATATAGAAAGAGGACAATGGGTTGTTGAACTTTAAGCTCAGCATTCCCTGCGCCCACCATTCTGTATAGTCCTGAATCGAACCATTCGTCCCCTTAGGAGAAGTCTGACCCAGTTCAATGGACTGATACCCCTGCATACATACAGGATGGATAGTTGATGTATCGAGAACAAAAATACGATGTTGCCAGGTAACTGGGAAGCAAGAGACTTCCTTGAACAATTCAGTTGCTACAGGTACGAAGCTCATGTCTCCGATCTTATAGATCTGAAGGTTCAGGTCACCAATCTTATCGTCCGGCTTATACCTTAAACCAGTTTCTTTCCAAGCTTTGGACAATTCATACAGAAGCGCGTTCTGTGCGAATACGAAGCGAACTCCGCCTTCAGCCTTGTAGTCTGTCTCAAAACACAAAGTTTCGAACGACTCCTGAAGAGTAGCTTTGGTTACACCAGAGGCGCTTGCAGATCCAGCAGCGATCATACTCGGGAAGATTCCCTGCATGGTCATTGCCTTATAAGGAGAGCTACCATCAGTACCAGGTACCGTGATATTTACTTCACCCCTCAAACCGTTCCACAATGAAATGAACATGTCTTGAAGCAACAGATCCATCTGTTCTTTCTTGTCCAATTCGTAGTAGTTCGTATTAGAAAGATTGGCAAATTTTTGCATTTCCTTACGACTCCAACGCTTGTCGCGGTGCATCAACTGAATATAGTTGTACCGCTCAATCTTGGACATTCTATCGTAATGAGTCAAGAAATTCTGACCATCAGCGATAACGCCGGTTTGAATCGAGAAATAGTCATCTGTGGAAACTGCAGTAAGATCGGAAGCACCATTGTACTTCTGAACTGTAACTACATCACCAGAAACGACCTTTACAATACCTTTAGTATTATCAGGATAAACAATAACCTTATTAATAGTTACGTTATTCCCTCCACCAGTTGTCATGGTGATAGCCTGGGTTGCGCCAGCAGCTACACCACCTGCAGCTTTGAGAGCCACCCTACCAAAGGTCTTCTCAAGATACGTAAACACATCGTTATCTTCATATTGTACGGGTTTGTCCATCAGCAACCGCAAAGCGGAATACTTCTTAGGTACCGCATCAAAAATTTCACGAGCTATCGCCCTGCGAATCAGAATCGTCTCATCGGTACTAAATTCCGATGCATATTCCGAGCCTATCGGTTGCAGATTCCACGGTGCCGGGGCGTGTACCGCCGCGGGCTGTACCGGTGAAGGTGTTGCAACATAGGAGTTTGCACTGTTAAATTGATCAGCCATTTTCTTAATTGTTATTTAAAAAGTTAAAATTAATATTAATTACCCTGAGACATTCATAAAATCGGTTTCGCTCTTGACAATAGCTGCGAGTTTGTTCTCGTCTGCTCCGCCTAGACCTGTACCTGCCGCTGGTCGTACATCACTATTTTTAAGGATTTGTTCAGTGGCTTGGGATTGTCCTTTATTTTGAGCCTTCAAAACTAAATCACCAATGGTGTGTTCCTGGGCTAAAATTGCGGCCTTACCGAATTCCTGCATTGCAATACGCTCTGCTGCTTCTGACTTGTAACTAAATCCATCCGGATTAAACAATGTATTCTGTAAATCAGACGTCATTATGTCTCTTACCCGCTTTATCTCGGCCTCACCCATATCAGGGTTGTTGGTCCTCAGCAGCTTGATAGAGTTTTCAACAGAAGTGTCAAATGATATTTGGACAGCTTCGGCCTCTCGCTGATTTTGCTGTATGGTAGCAGCATAATTTGCTTGATCCGTCTCGTACTTAGTTTTAGCCAGATTCTTCAGGGCACTAAAATGCTCTGTGTCCATCTCCTTAAACTCGTCATGGGTAAACTTCTTCTCGCCATAATGGTTAATTATATCATGATCGATATAAGTAGCAAAAGGCTTCTCGAAATCTAACGTGCCGCGTTGAGCAATATTCTGAATTACTTGTGAGTAATCCTGCTTTTTCACCGCTGCATCCATGATTAACGATACGTCAGTTGGCAATGATTTCAATGTACGTTCATAAGTTTGTACTTGGGTTTGGAGTCCACCAAGTTGGTCGGCTTCTGATTTAAACTTATTATGTTCTTTAATAAGTCCCTGCAGATCGTTGACATCTTTGATTTCAAGTCCATTCGCTTTCCCGAAAGCCTGAACATCTTCAAATGAGGCTAAGGTGATTTTTCCATCCTTATCCTCTGTCGCTGCTCCATATGTCTTTGTACCGAAAGCCGTCTTCACCGTTATCGGATCTGGCGCCTTAGCTGCGGGAGCCGCTGCTCCTGCTCCGGCGGCTGCTGCAACTGCTGCTGCGTCTCCGCCCTTAGGTACTATCTTCTTAGGTTCTACTCCACCTGCTGCTACTGCGGGTGCGGCTGCTGCCGCTGCTCCTGCTGCTACTGCTGGGGCTGGTGTGCCCTTGTCTGCGGCGATTTTTGCCAGTGCTTCTGCACTCAAAACGCCTTGTGCGGCTGCGGCTGCTTGTGCGCCGTCACCTGCTACTTTTCCATCTGCCATCTTAATTAAATTATTATCACGTTATTTCTTATTTAGATTAATTCTAAACAAAGGTAATTATAGTTATTGTACTTACCAAAAAATAAATTATTGTGCTATTTTTTCAAACATCAATCCCTTAGCGTGTTTACATTTACCTTTTAAAACCTTACTTATATGACTAATTCCCACCCCATAATACCAAGCAGCCTCACTTATAGATGAATGAGTAGATTTAAAATTCCCTGTTCTACAATCATAGACACATACCGCTATACCATTAGCTTTCTCCAATTGGGGTGATAGGCCTAGACCTATAGCATGATGTATATTTTCTTTATGTGTTACCCACTCCAAATTGGATTTATCATTATTTGCCTTATTTGCATCCTTATGATTCACCTCCGCCTTATTATCTGTGCTGCAAAGAAAAGCTTCAGCAACTAATCTATGAACGTATTTAGTTACCATTTTTCCTTTATGATATAAACCAACCAAATAATAACCACGCGCATTAGGACTAGATTTCAGATATTTATTATTTCTCAAACTGAATACTCTACCAGATGAAGCCACTAAATAATTCTCAAATCCTTCTATTTTTCTCATATTATTTACCTTTGTTTCCGGCACCCGGCTTAATTGCCGCAGAGATAATTTTTGTAGCCCGATCCTTATCCTTTTGGGAATCCTCTCTGGCCTCATCTCGCAATTTCTCCCCATAAAGAACCTTACCAGTTTCTTCCTGAGCCTGGTTCTGCATCATAGTTTGATCCTCATTAGCCTGTGATTGCTTACGTTGAAGTTCAGCAAGTCTGCGATGGAATGCTCTAAGTTCTGCCAAGGCCTCTTCATCGGTAGCTCTACCCATGAGAGTGGCAGCAGTCGGTGCATCAATCAAACTATATTGTAACCAAGATATAGTCCTCTGATCTACGTAAACCCGCTCACTGTCTGGATCAATTGTACGTACAAGAGTGGTACGGAACTGTTCATGTCTCATATCCTTAGAAATTTTTAAGATCTCCGCAGATTCTTCACCTACTGCGTCAATAAGCTCAACATCCATATCTATATAATACCGCTTTCCGGATGTGGCTATATTCTGATAACACCCATTAAATATGGTATTAATAGCCGCATAGAAGGGCTCCTGCATAATGGACCCCCTCTGGATGGCCAGCTGCATAACTCCAACCAACTGATCCGGATTCTGCTGTCCTTTCAAGCCTTCATTCACTCCACTTATCTGTTCAATACCATGGCGGAAATTCTCAATTAATTCTGAAAATACCAGGGTGCTTTCTTTGATTCCAGAGTCATAACGCCCTACAGCTTGAGATACACCGCGAGCCCTACCACGGACACCAATCGGTTCACCCCTCTTCATCTTAATGGCAACCTCATCCTCAGAGCCCTCATCAAATAAATCTTTATCGAAGACTACACCGGCACCACCAGCATTGTTAATCTGATTCTCCATAACCGACATAAACCGGTTAATCATCCTTTGAGGATTGATAACCACATCGATTGGGGCCATACATTCTCCATCCATATACGCCCATGTACCGCACTTATACGGGGGTTTCATGTTGGTTGGCATATAGAGATCCGGCTCCTGGTAAGGTATGATACCATGATCCAGGACAATGTTTTCAGTTGCCTTGGATGAATCATACTTTGAAGCAGATATAATTTCATATGGAATAAATCGGCAAAATCTCCACAGGTCAACTTGAAGGGCCCTGATGGATCTACCGCGTAATACTTTCTTCTGGTATGGAGTTAGCTGCTCAAGTGGAATTACATCCGCTCTAGTAAATCTTGCTTCCTCTTCTCCCTCATATATATAATTAAGTCTCTCTAGTATCCTCTGACCGAATTGATCCGTAACGTATCCAAAGTGATCCACAACGGTATCTCTCCACGTGGCATTGTATACCGGCAATCTATTCCGAATATCGAAAGGTTGCCCATTCGCCTGTGTACCTATAATCTGAGATACATAGTTCTCAATAGCTTTCTTCTGCGGAAGTGATAGATCCTGATGACGCTCATAAATATCAGTTGCCAAGGAGTAATCAAACTCATAGAAATATTCTGAATCGGAAAGATCTTCCTCAGTGGCTCCACGATCCCATCCAAACCTATCAACCGGAATTCTTTTAAATTGCCATTCTCCATTCAATGGAAAGGGATGAACAATACCAATACCGCCGGCTGCTATATCAACGGCCAGTTGCTTTTTAAGCCGGTCTAATCTGGATGTCTTGGCTACATATCTCAGTAACCTATTCATTGCAACGACGTAATTATCCACATAAGTATTCTCAAACCTCATGGCAACATCATCCTCATCCTTGCCAGTCAAATATCCCTGCTTCTGCATCACAGCACCAAATTCCGGGAATATCTCAGCTGCGTATCCGTATGCCTGTAACCTGGCCAGAGACTTATCCCTACGGCTTTTCGCCATGGGTGATATAGCCTGGACCTTTACATCGAATGTCATCCGTTCTGCATTTCCACGGTATTGCTCTACCATAGGCTGGATGAAGTTTCTGGTTACTTTGATCCGGTTACGGTCCTGTCCGGACTCATCTTTGAAGAACGCCTCAGTATCCTCCGACAGGAGCCACTGTTTGTCCCTATAAAAGTTCATGTTGGTTTGATACTTGGCTACGTGGTCCTGCTGCTTTTTACGCATTCCTTCACCAATTACCCAACGGGCATACTCGACGTGATAGATGTCACCCTTATCAACCTCCTGAGTTTCAATACGGTTAGGCTTACTTTGACGAGTTTGTATAAGCTGTAGCATAATTTTTAATTATTAATTAATGCATGAGAAACTGGACATGCCAATTTGTCATGACAAAATGTCAGTATTTAACAAATATACATAATATTTTAAACACTACATAAATTATTTTTATTCTTCTGGGATTCACTCATTTTCTTTCGAACTTCTTGAGAAGCCGTTTTACCCTTATGAGCCTCACTCATTTTTCTTTTAGTATCCTCAGAATGCTGTTTACCAATTTTAGCTGCACTCATGTTTCTCTTGGCCCCCTCAGAATGATGTTTGCCAAATTTAGCCCCACTTATTTTCTTTCTAGTAATTTCAGAAGGAGATTTTCCATATAGCGGATGATTTTCCCCACTTCCAACACCCCTCCCACCAGGACTTATATTATAACAAAGTGAATTATTCCGCTCACTGGCTAATATTTCCTGTTCAAGCCAATATGCTTCATCTTCAATATCAAAACTTCCCAATAATTTTTTAGTAAAATTTTCTTTACCATACTTGACTACAGCCCGCTTTATATGAAGCCCCGAACCGAAATAATCATCATCTACATTATCTGTAGAATGCTTGCCGATATAGAATTGCCCATTTATATTATTGATAATTTTATATACGATGTGTTGCATTTATACATATATTATTATTATGTCGTTTGAAAATTAATTCATCCAAGCTAAATTATCATGCTCTTTAATAGATTGCAATAATGATTTTAAACTAGCGCACTCGAAACGATCTTTCTTTCCAGCATACAATGTAAATTTCAGATTCTTGCATATACTGATAGATACATCATTTAATTCCCTTTCTTCTGCTGCCTCAAATATATTAGCAACAATTGACTCTGATTTTTCCATAATTTTATTTTTTACATTTATATTATATATGTCGTTTATTAATCGCCTGCATTCTGATAGTACTCTCTATCAAATCCAGTATTCTCCTCATCATCGTCCTCTCTGTGTGATACTCCAAATCCCTCTTCCATCTTTGTAATCATACCGGGAAGCTCCTGTGCAATTTTGGTAGTGGCATCTACGAATTTTTTAATGTCCTTAAGTTTATCCTTATCCACATATTGCTCCGGATCACACATAGTTTCATAATTCGTAATCAGCTTCTCAATCATGGATCTGGCTTTCTCCCGTATCCCTGGTTCAACCTTGGACATCCGCTCTATAGCATTAGCCCACTTCTCATCGAAATTCAACTTCATCAGATCCGCATTCAGGGTCCTATCCGGTGTGAATTTGGCACGTTTAAGTGCTTCCTTAATCCTGAGTGTGTTATCCTCAATGGATGTAACAAGCTCAGACGTAGGATTAGCGTACCACCAGATGGTGATAAGCTGCACAGCTGTCAAGCCTTCAAATTCCTTAATCCTTTTCAGTTCCGGGTAGCGACTGCGATAATCTGCGGGCCTCATTTTGTACGGATCGAATATCTTTCTCATCTATAAAGTTGTTAAAATTCTCTTTTACCGGTACGCGAATCATATTCCAATTAGCATCACGAACCACTTTGTATCGAACGCGCGTTTGACTTACCCGGCTATTTGTCCTGTATGTCTTCTTGTGAGCACAAGCTATCCTAGCAATATATGCGTAAGTGAGAGCATCTAAGGCATCATCGTAATGCATCATCTTATTCAGCGGTCCCCAAGTTTCCTTCCCACTTGGTTTTATCTCATATGCAAAGGTAGTAAGTTGATCGAAGAATACCGAAATATAAATATTATAGTGATAATTTCTGAACACTTCAGTCATGTATTCTATGACTGCATCTGCTCGTATTCCCTTCTTATCCAAGCCTATATCCCTGGCACCACCCTGGACTTTATGAGGCAACTGGGTATTAAATATGAGTGATCCCAGGAACCCTTTCAGCTCTTTGTAGTCAATATAGTTTGTTCCAATGTTCGCCTCTACTAAATCTGGTACACCCCTCTTTGACCCTGCTGGATTCTCTACATCATAATATAATCCCAGGAGTGTAGCCTGCATGAAACATTTTTTATGTTCATGGCTCTGCCTGTAGTTCATCAAAGCAGAACATGTCTTCAGATGATCATCCCAGATAGCGCTGGCCATTTTCGAATGCCCCGATTCTGTGGCGATGGGGTCAGTCCCCTGCCAGTATCGATTTACCCAGTGTTGTTCTGGGTGTTGGAATATCCAGGTTGTCCCTTTCCTGTCCGGGTCATCATCATCTAATGGATAGAACTTGGCATCAATGATACGAAACGGAACGTCGCTTTCAGGCGGCATGGGATCATTGTAATCATATATAGGCTCAAAGTATCCAAGGGTTGGCCTGGCCTTCGCGCCAAGCGCCCGACAACGATCAAGACCACCCTCTATAATTTCCCGGGATACCAGCATACTGGAATTGCTCAGGAACATATCTTTAAAGCTGGATGGGTAATGCTGATGGAACTGGATCTTAGAAGTTTCCAGGTCTATATCTCTTTCTGTTGCCCTAGCCCCGTAGTACCAAGCTTGCTCTTTCAAATAATCTTCTTTAGTCAATCTGGCATGCCAGCTGAAGAACAATGGAACAAATCCACTTTCAAACTGTTTAGCTTCCCAGAGACCTAAGATACGATACCATTCCTTCTCATAGGCTCCTTTACCCTTATCCATTTCTCCCCCGGTTCCCCACATCCAAATCTGGCGACGTAATACAAATTTACCTGTAACCGGATCATTCCAGAACATGGTAGGCCTTGCTTCGTTAAGCATGGGACCCAGGATTCCAATGTTACCAATTTCATCGATAAGGGCAAGCTGGGGAGATCCCCCGTTGATGGCGGTCTTTTTCGGAGCGACCACATCGCATCTACTGTTTGGATACCCCTTTTTACCCTTACCTGGTTTATCAGACAACCAAAATCTGGTACCACTATCAGATTTCACGGGTGGCTGTAACCATCTTGGTAAGGCGCCGAATGGATATTTCAGCTTATCAGTAAAGATCTCCTCAACTGTGTCCTTATCTTCAGCGATGAATTTTATATAGTAGTTATTATGTATAAGCATCATCTTCAGTGCAATGAGGCCCATAGCGGAGGTAAATCCAATCTGTCGTCCTTTACCACCAATCACGTTATAGCGGCAATCGAATAAATAAAATATGACTGCATGGTGTTCCTTTGCATAATAACGCATCATACCACTAGCAGCATCACCTTCTTTCAGTTCTCCGTACTTATTGGCAAAGTACAAAGTGTTCTCTTTGATCCGGTCCCGCTCCTGGTTTGCATACTCCCGTTTAGCGTCCTGATCTTTGTAGTTGGTGATATTATCCTTCTCTTCCAGCCATCGAAATGCCTGGGCTTTATACCGCTCGAATAAAGGATATTTGATTGCCTGGGGAAATGGCCCATAAACAATGGAGTTAATCCAATTTATGAACTCATCGGTATGATATAGGTTACTTGCGGGAAGCCAGTCCGCTTTGGTGAGGTTATCTTTAAACCTGGAGAATGTACCTGAATGGACAAATGGATCGTTCTTCCATCCCTTCATCTTCTTCTGCATGATCTGCTGCCCGGGAGACATCTTGACCACTTCAGGTCCATCTTTGATATACCCCTCCCGCCTCAAGACTTCTATCTGAGTGCGATTAAGAGTACCCTTTAAGTACTGTTTGTGTAAATATGCAAAGTAGCGGGCTTTTGCCGCATCTTTGCCAGTGATGACCACGATCTATCTAATTATACCGCGTTCCTGTAACCTCCGCAGCCGAAGCAACTGGGTTTCCAGGAAGACGACTTTCGACTTAAGTTTCTCCATATACTGAATTGCAATCTGAACTGCATTTCTATCACCTGGAGTAGTGTCTAATTTGGATAGCGCTTCCGGTAGAGTGGAAAATTCGTTTGCACCAATCTCATCTGCCGGAACATTTCCGACACAATAATCAACTATCTTTTCCAAATAGTCAAGTGGATCAACTTCCAGTCCCTTATTTGCCATCTATTTATACTTTTTCTCTAATTCAACTGCATGCTTCTCAATGATCTCATTGAAGGTAAGGTGACCCTGAGAAAGGTGAAATGACTCTTGTGCCTTATTATTCTCAGCCCTGATCATCTCATCATAAGTATTCTGATGAACCATTCTGTTGCGCTCCACTTCTCTTGTAGCAGTCTCTTCATAAACACTCTCCGGCTTCTCTTGCCCTTGATCCAGTAACTGAACCAGGTGAGCTGACATAGAAATCCCCTTAGGTTTAGAAGCCTTAAGCTTCTCAAACAACTCGGTATCCAGTCTAAACGAAAAATGTTTTGTACTCATAATACAAAGGTAACCATTAAATATGAGACTACCAAAAATACCTGTGCTCATTAATGTATGCAGATAGCTATATCTCAATAACAATAGGCAATTAACTGTGCTCACTTTTGTGCTCGCTTACGAATCTGAACACGAAAAAACAGTATACTCAGTAACTCAGTAACTCAGTATCTGCAACGCCTGGTGGAGGGCAAAATCATAAAAAATAAAAACCCGGCAAATTCGTAGCATGATTGCGAGCGAAGCGAGCAAGCATGCTGGCACAAAGAAAGCAAGCGCAGCGCCGCTTTCGACTGCCGGTTCCCCCTATTGTTCAAAAGATTGTATACCTATAAGACGCGCGAGAGACATATATTTTACCCACTTCTTTGGTAGTGTCAATAATTATCAATATCTTTGTCGTATATGAAAAAAACAACATTCGATTGGGAGCTATACCATAAGATGTATCAGTTCCACAAAATTGCTAGTGAACAAGGAATAAGGTTATCAGCTGAAAAGTTACGTGACCATTTTGAAATACCTGATCGCACAGCAAGATACTATTTCTTTATGGTATCAAATAATTACAGTCAAAGTTTACAAACTACCAAATCCAGAGGAGAGAACAGATTGATCATTCCAGACATTCATGCACCATTCGTTAAAAAAGGATTCTTGGAACATTGTGTAAAAGCTTATCATGACTACTACTGTACCAAAGTTACTTTTTTAGGGGATATCCTAGATAACCACTTCACTTCATTTTGGAAAAGTGATCCTGACGGGTTATCAGCAAAGGATGAAGTTGAGATGGCTATTGATATCCTTCAGCCATGGTACAACGCATTTCCGGAAGCAGAGATATGTACCGGAAATCATGACGTGAGAATACGTCGTCAAGCTTTTGATGCTGGTATATCTGAAAAATGGATCAAGGATTATTCTGAGGTAATGGAAACCCCTGGATGGATTTGGGATGATTACTGGGATCATTTTGGCACAAGGTATACTCACGGCGACGGACCGGGAGGGGCACTTAATGGCGCCTTCCAAAGAGTACTGTACTGGGATCTATCAACAGTACAAGGACATTGGCATACAAGTAGTTACACACGTTGGAAGGTATCTGAATCAAATAGACTATATGCTTTTCAATTGGGATGTGGCATGGATTACAAATCCTATGCTGCTGCTTATAGTAAAAAATCTCAAAAGAAACCAGTGATTGAATGTGGTGTCATCCTTGACGATGGCAGAATTCCAATTCACCTCCCAATGTACTTATAATTAGATAATTATGCCAGTAATTTTAAGGCCAATAAAGGAAAGATTTTTTGAAAAGATCAATAAAAATCCAATAACGGGATGTTGGAACTGGACTGCTCACAAGAGTAAGAGTGGTTATGGCTACATTTCAGTAACTGGTGATAGAGTACGCCGGGCTCATAGAGTATCTTACGAATTATTCGTAGGGCCTATAAAACCTGGATTATTCATTTGCCATAAATGTGATAATCGTGGCTGTGTTAATCCTGATCATTTATTCATGGGAACGCATCTGGATAATATGGCTGATATGGTTAAAAAGGGTAGAGTAAAACTTAGTGTAAATACTCAATTCAAACCAGGCCACATCCGTAATCGTGTATTATCAGATGATATTGTTCGTAAGATAAGACGTGAATTAGCAAAGGAGGAACTTACTTCGGTAAAAATAAGTAAAATATTTGGAATCGGCGTTGATACTGTACGGGATATTAAAGCTGGAAGATCTTATTCCGAAATTACTTAGAATCATTCCAAATAACATTTGCTATTGCACAATCCAATTTTTATTTGTAATTTTGTCCCAGTCCTTTGATGATTGATATGTTGAAAGGCATTTGGACATGGGTTCGATTCCCATACACTCCACTAGAAAAGTCCAACCGGTAGCCAGAAAGAGTATATTCTGCTGGTGTCTATTCGGCTCTGGCCTTGGGGGATGATTCACTGCCACGGTATCCTGTTGAGGAACAGGTAATCCCACGGATAAGGTGAATATTCCTCCCCCCTTGCAAAAGGGTAAGTTACAATTTTGTAAGATACGGGGTGTACCGGCTTTTGACAGTGCTAGAGTAGGATATCAGGAGAAGACTAGCTAATTAACAGGCGAAAATGTTAAATTAATTCCTCATGGCAACTTCAAGGAAGCAGCCTAGCTAGGAGCCCGGGTCCCATGACCTCCAGGATAAGATCGGGAAGGGTGGGTCCCCCGGGTAAACTTAAAACGTGATAAATGAAGAAACAACTTTTGCAATTACAAGGTCGGTCCAGAACCATTACATCCTATTTGGATAATCTGAACATCAACGCAGACGTAGTAGAACAGTACAACAAGCTTGGAAATCAAGGTCTTGTCCATTGGAAAGAGTGGAGAGACATTATGCAGGATGAAGAGAAGTACAAAGCTCTGTCTCCCATCGAGCAACAAACACTGCATGAGAATTCCAGGTCCTACACTCAAATGCTTACTGAGCTTGATAATGAGGTTAAATATCTTACTAATACCAAGCATTCCCTGGCCCTGGCCGATTGCCTCAATCACATCCTTTCAGCTAATCAGCTGTTAGACAAACTTGTAGATATTTATGGTGGTCGTGATGGAGCCTTCAGTTTCACTAAACTCAAGCACGTCAGACAAAAAGGCTGGGACAAGACTGGATATAAAGACAAAGTATTCAATCTGGCCACAGAGCTGGATCTGTTGACTGAAGATTTCGGTAATCTTCTGAATACTGAGGAAAAAATGAATTTTGTCCAAACTACAGTAGACGCATTAATGAATTACATTTATGTATCCTTTGTACAATCGCTAGCATGGCTTAACAGTGAATATGATCGTATAGAGCAGCAAGGGATGCCGGAAGCAGGAGAATTTAAGCTCCCTGAGATCCAGGTACCTAAAGTACCAGAGGATGGCGAAAGTGATCAGTCAGAAAAACCTAAGGAGTAATTCTCCTGCTTTTTAAAACTATAAAATTATGACAAGTAAAAATCGCATCACGGTTCATCTGTTTCACACTACAGATAGAGGAGCCATAATAAGGACAGTTAAAAACATCATTCTGTTTAACACGCCATATCAGGAGATTCCCAGTACAATTGATAAAATCGTCATGGAATTCTACAGTACATATGACTTCCACGAGATCAAAACCATCACATCAATTAAGGATGAGATCTACGTAAACGGGGGTTTGATATGAGACCAGAAAACTTTCATTGGTTTCCCATGGATAGTTCCAGGAGTATCGTCGCATACAGAGCAGCAGATTGGCAGATGATGATTATACCATCTCTACAAGTCGAGACCGATCATGGAGAAGAGGTTGAATTGTTTCATGTGATCATTGATAGGGCCGGGGAGAACGGAGTTCTTATTAACAGGCTGATGACCTGGTGCCAGATCATTGAAGCTTTCAAGATTGAAGTCTAAATGCTCCGGCTGTCATATAATATACGATAATCTTAAATTGAATAGATGCCGGGGAACCTGGTACATAGAGAACCGGTATAAAGCATACATCTGCCAATGTGGTAGTAAATCATTTACTGAAATTAAATAATTTAAACAACATGAGAAAAATCGCATTAATCTTAGGAATGTTCATCGCTCTTACTTTCATGAGCATGAATTCAGTACAGGCTGAAACCAGTACCTGGACCGTTAATCATTATTGCATGCATGATTCGAATGATGTATCCATAGAGGAACATCCTGACATAGAGCCTTTTGTGCTGACTATGGTGGCGAAGGCCAATAAGGGTGATTATGGAACGATCTCCATGGATAATGAGGAGAAAACCACATACAACCTTGTAGAGTTTTCTGCGGGTCGTAAAGGCAATAATTACAAAACTTTTTATTTTAGGGCGATAGACAATGACTCTATTGAATGCCTTATAAATGTTATCTTATATACTGATGGCAGTAATTATGCTTTCAGTCTCAGTGTAACATACCCCGACAAAATATTATATTGGACTGGGGTATTGATCGCATTTGAAGAAGCTGAACGAAAAATACTAACTTATTGGCAACAACATCAAAGTTTATAAAATCATTTTAAAATGGAAACTAAGAAATTAAAAGACCTCTCATTTGAGGCACTTTGCGCTATTATTGCCAAAGTTATTCATAGCGCCAACAGGGCCTATGTCGATGCAATTGGTGGTCGTGCAGTTAATCTTTCCTGGGAAGAGGTCAGGGAAGAAATGCGCAGTGGTCTGATCAAGGCTGTTGCAAGTACGATTGTAAACCCTCTAACCCCATCAATCTCTCATGAGAAATGGTGTTTAGCCCGGGAGGCAAAAGGATGGACGAAGGATCTCAAGTATGATTACCATCGCAAGACCCATCCAAATCTGATTCCTTTTGATCAATTGCCCCCTGAGGAGCAATTCAAAGATCATTTATATATGGGTATCGCCAGCATTTTCTGCGGTGGATGGGACATTTTGGATATGCCGGAAGTTCAGGCAGCCAGGAGAATCCTTGCAGAGAAGTTTGCAGCGGAGTCAGAAGAGGCAAAAATTGCGGTTGAGGATGATGTTATGGATTCAGTAGATCCCGCGACAACTGAAGCTCTCCAAGCGAAGCTGGATGAAGCCAAAGAGAAGCTTGCTGCAGCAGAGGCTGAGGCTAAGGATGTACGTAAGGATGAAGAGCCGGGTCCAGACTATGTTATCAACGGAGTTGAGAAGAAGTATCAACCGGTTATGGATAATGATCAGAGTGAGGGAAGATCCACGGATGAACTCATGGATGGTCCTAAACCAAATCTACCCGCCGATGAGGGCGGTATTGAAACACCATTACCGGACGTGAAGCAGGATGAAGAACTGGGACCTGAAGGAGTGAAGCTTAATGCTGTGGTTATTGATCAAGCGGACATTAAGGTACCAGAAACGCCGCTTCCATCAGCTAACGAGATCCTGGATCATAAGCCAAAAGAGTTTACTGCCATGGGTGCAGCAAAGGCTATACTTGGAACTTCGCCAGAAGGTATTAAGGACGATGGTGGACCAGGTGAAATCAAAGACTTTGAGAATGCTAAAGCTGCACCACTGCCCGGGACTAAAGGAGACAGTACAAAGCCGAAGAAAAAGGCCACTGCCAAGAAATAGAACGATGGGAGGGGCATAGTAGTCCCTCCATCACTATTCAATTATATGGAATATACAACAACAAAAGAACGCTTACAGCGCATGGCTTTAGGTCATACAAGTGAAGGATCTGATTTAAGACGACCTGATGGAGGCTTATCATTTCTGGTTATCAACCACTATTCACTGGATGGCACAAAGCATAGAGATCTTCGTTTCGTTGTCTCTACGCACCCCAAACAACTACCGCTTTATGAATGACGACATGTCCTCTTGCCAAGGTAATGGATGCGACGCCGCATCGAAATGTGCACGATATGCGCCAGAGATAACATATATCTTTCAAGATTATTTCAAATCTACTCCAGGTAAGGATGAAACCTGTAAATCTTTTACCGCTATTTAGAGTCATTCTACTAGTTTGTCTCAATATAAACACTTATCTTTGTAAAAACATAATCTCTCAATAATAAAACAACACAATGAAACGCAAATGGATTTTACAACTCGTAACGATAATGATGATCATGGCCTTGTTCGTCATCACCGTTAACACCTGCTCCGCCGAAAAGGACTACTATTCTGTAGTTGGCGTGGGATTGTCCGTTAATGACGTTCCAATACTCTTTGACGTAAGCACACCGACTGTGGTTACCATGGATGATGAGAACGACGTCGTAACAATTATTGCTTCCCCGAGTAGGGTGTACCTGTACCTCATAACTGACATAATAGGTAAAGACAGCGACTCTGCTTTTCTAGGCGCGACGTTTGCAGCCGTTGATCCCAATCATAACAAGTATATCATTAATATGCGAATGTACGTTGATAAGACCATACAATTAACCATAATGGATGATAAAGGCCAAAATGGTTTCGTATTACTCCTGGATGAACCAGAAGAACATAGAGGTATCCAGACTCGGAATGACCTCATTCGCCGGCGTATTATAGCCGGATTAAAATAAAATCATGAAAAGAAGATTTGTAATTTACAAGAACACAGTACTTGAAGTAATACACTCACCATATGCTGCAGCATGCCAAGCTTGTTTTTTCCATAACAGGTGCGCGTTATCTGAGCCGATGGAAGAAAGAGTTGGTCATGCGTGTACGGATGATGATACTCATTATGTTAAAGTCGGAAAACTTTTAAAATAATGCCTACATACTCAACATTTAACCCCGCAGCCACGGATACTCATGTCATTATCGATGAGTATGGTATGGCTGTGATTAAAGGAGATTCTGAATCTCGAAGGGATTCCCCATGGAGAACTGCCGCAGGATACAAAGCCTGGGGTGATCATGCTCTTTATACAGCAGCCATACATGGACTTCATTTTAATAATCAAGGCTGTATACGATTCCGCGATGGGAAGTATGAATATCGCCGGCATCCAGCGCATGCTTGGGGTAGTGATATGTCCAGGGATCATGTAGCCGCATTACTCCTCCTGGTTCATTTTGGAGTTGAAGGTGTCCGCTTTGGATCTATGTATTTACTCAGAAATATGATCAAGTTCACAAAATGGAAGATCGGTCCCAATGCCTCATTCACTATCGATATGTGGTGCTGGATGAAGGGTATCCTCAACAAACGTTGGAGAACTCTGTTCTATATGATCACTATTCCGTATATATCTGTGGTCGCACGGTGGAATGCCATACTACTCAAGAAGGGTAATTTCACTGTTCCGGATCTCCAGCAGCATGATTTTGTATACAGGAGAATCAATCACGACGTCACAGAGGAGCAGGACAAACTCAGGAAGCGGATGTTTCCATACTACGCCCTTACGGGGATGGCATGGATGAATCATATCAACCCTGATAGCCCAGGCAAGCGCTGGCTGTCTAAAATCATCCGGGGGATGTGTGGTGCCCATAACTACCTTGTGCGTCTCCTGACGGACGATATGACCGTTACAAAGGGTCAGGTCATCATGTGGGTAGAAATGACTGGAGCGCCCTTCTCAGTGCTCATGAATGAAGCCACAAGCAGAGATATCAGGTTCCTGACTCTGGAGGAGGGGGAACATAACAGACTTTATGGAGATTTATTAATAACCATCTGGAACGAAAAACATCCAGAAGATCAGATTAGAGAAAGGAAAATATTATGAGTGACAAGATTTGTATGACTAGAAAAGAGGCTGATTACGTGTGGAATTGTCTACCGGACTGGATTAAGGAAGTCCCTGGACCTGATATTCCTTTAGATCCAACGTTTTTTGGTACCTTATCAAGAGAAACTGACCTGATAGTTCATAACAATATGAAAAAAATACTTCAAAAATGATGGGAACCGAAAACGTCCCGCTTAAGGAGGACACCAAATTAATGGCAGCCTGGAGGAGACTTACCTTTCTACCGGCTATAGTAGCCCTGTTTGTAATGGGTGCCATAGGAGTGATAGTAGTAATTGTAACATGGATTCCGTTTGGGGCAGAGTCCATAAGAGGTTGGTGGAGAGACATCATTCTTGATCCTATCATCAATTTTATAGCGGAGGTGAAATGAAGAAATACGTAATAGTTGATATTGACGGCACTATAGCTCACAATCCTATTCGCCAGGCTAAGATCCTCCAGAAGCTGGAGATTACTCCTATTGAGGAAATGCCATGGGCAGAGTTATTTGAGGATTGTTTGATGGATACGCCCATTTGGCCGGTCATTGATTTAATGCTTGCAATAGCTGATAAGTACCATGTTGTATTCTGCACCAGCCGGGATATTGATTTTAGAGATAAAACCCGGATTTGGATTGATACGTATACCGGTTTAATTTGTGCTCCCCTGCTTATGCGGAAGTCTATAAATGATTATCGATCAGATAGCATCATTAAACCGGAGCTATTGGTGAGAGCCGGGATCACCATTAATAATACAGCCTTCATCCTGGAGGATAAGAACTCCATGGTTGCTACCTGGAGAGAACTTGGATTTACTGTTTTACAACCTATCAATAACGAATATTAAAAAACACAACACAAATGGAATTAATTAAATTATTTTTATGGTCACTATGGGTGACCACTGTTATCGCCGGTATTGGCGTAATCGCTGATCTCTGGTTAATTAACTTTAAGTTCAAACCCTGGCTCAAGCCTAAATGGTTATGGAACCTGGTTGAGCTTGTGGCTATATTTGGCCTGATTAACTGTAGGGGGTGGTCTCCACTTCCCTGGTGGCATATGGCCCCATTATATGCTTCTATGGTTTTTGTCTGGTGGGCGGTGCATGATTGCTGGCTGGGATGGGGACTTAATGAGGGTCCTTTCTTTTTAGGTCAGAGCAAATGGGACCGGTTCTTTTTCCGGATCTTCAACCAATTCGGGTTGCCGGCTGGGCTTAACTTCCTTATTGTTAAACTATTCTGGGGCTTCTTAGCAGCCGCCGCATTCTTTTCATTATGAAAAAATTAAGTAGAAAACTATTAACGTTCGTATTATTGGCAACTTTATTAAGTTGTAAGTGTTACCTACAACAGCTTCCAACACAGTTGGTATATGTTGATTCTAATTGCATCGCAATGATTCCGGATTATTTACCTGCAGTTACGGTATTGGGTAATTGTGATGATGATGTAGTTACTCAAACACCCCCAGCCGGCACAATCATGGATGAACCTTATGGGACTGTAACGATCAAAGCGATAGATGAATTCCAGAATGCTGATTCTATTGTATTTGATATAATCAGAGTGGATAATATTGCGCCCGTACTAACTATGGACACCACTTTGATAAATGCCTATGTTCCACCGGTGAGTGTTGATTCTATGATCCTGGTAACCATAACCGGTCCAGGAGATGCGGGTACCTTCGGTGCTCTTACAAAACCCGGGAAACACGTTGTTATAATGGATGATCGACAATTTAATAAATATATGCAATGAGTAAACACACGAGAACTTACACAGTACAGGACCTGAACAGGGCCCTGATCAAGCAAGGGATGTTACCACCATCCGCACAAATTGATCGTATTGACGTACATGAAGATAGGTGTATTGTTGATATTTTGTTTGACGCAGATGATTGTGTTAAGAAATAAATGACTATCTTTGTATTTGGAATTGTTAAACCTTTTTATAAATCTAGTGTACTATGAGATTATCGAATTTTAGTTTTAAGAAGAATCCTATTTCGACTATTTTTGGCCTGTTGGTCATTGTAGCCGGATTACTTCCTTTTGTGCTTCCTGGCAGGATTAGCCTGAGTGAAGCTGTAGAGGTAGGAGAAGGGTTAAAGGCGGTTGAAGTGCTTATCGTTCAATTCGTCGCAGAGGCCGCTGGTCTTGTTTCCTTGTTCGGCAAGGACTTGGCTGGTATCCCGGACGCAGAATAATTGAGAGTGTTTCATATGCTGTGTTTTCCCCTGGGGGCCTGTCTCCCGGGGGTTTTTTAACCTTACATTAAATCATTACTTATGGCATTCAATAAGAGACTTTACAAGTGTTTATGGAGGGATAAGGTAGACCTGCTGTTCTGGCTGGCTATCATATTCTTCTTTGTGTATTCCCAGGTAAAGGGCAAGGACGTCAGCGGACTGCTGGTTGTCGTGATCTTTTACCTCTATAACGCCATGATCCGGCTGAACCATTATTGGCAGGACCGGGCGAAGATGTTCAATTTCCTGAAAAAGCACGGGTACAATATAGATGATGTCCTGGATCAAGAAGACCTTTAATTTGTCTAGTTTTTACTGGTAAAAACGTGACTTATCATTTATATGCAATATACAAAATCACTGATAACTAGCTGTTTTATATTTAATTGCATATAGCCGAAAAACGGCTTCACAGGAGCTCACCTACTGCACGATCTCCATGTAGGTGGACCCAAGGTATTACCCAATATCAGCTATTTTACCGATAGTACTGCTTTAACGGTAATATTACCGATTACGAACAGAAAACCCCCAATTACGGGGGTTATTGCTGCTAGAGAAGTAAGGAGTTAAGAATAGCTATTCTACTTTAGATCTAAAGTAAGTTGCCCAACAGCGGTACGCAGTTTTCTCGTATGGACCACACATAAGTCCACATTTGTTTGGATGATCCCAACCATGCATATCCATAGGACATGATCCGGTAAACATCGTAACCTCTAAAGAGGCCAGTAGTAATGCTTCGTGAAGTTCTGTTTCTACGCTCATGTTCCGTAATTACTGAAATAAAGTATTATAAATAAAACTGTTGCAACTCCCAGAAGGAGTATCCATCGCCAAGGGCCGGGCCAGCTTTTTAGTGGTCTATCATACGTGTACTCATTAATGAAGTCCTGTATCTCTTCCTCATTGATGTCCTTATAGGTACCGCCATCGCCGAATCCTACTAGTTGTTCCCTGTACCGGAAAACTTCGCCGGAATATTCCAGTGGTTGATCTAATTCTCTCATAAGCTTTCGAATATTTCTTCTATGTCAATGAAGTACATCGCCTGCTCTACCTTATTAACAATGATCATGGCCGTTTCACGGGTGAATTGCGGATCATCGCTAGTCAGGAATTCTAATGCGTATGCCCTTATCTGATCTTCAATTATATCAGCCTGGGTTTTGTAGTGGCCATAACCACTTCCGAATTTTATGAATTTGTGTGTCATACTTTTGCCCTTTCGTTAAGAATATTAAGCAGTAACTCAGCCTCAAATGGAGTAAGTAGGATACCTTCTTCATACCCCCAGCTCTTTTCATCGTAGCCATAATCGCCATCTGCACAGAAACGTCCCACCTGCTCAATCAGCTCCTGGCGTACTTCGGCCTCTGTTGGCCTTTTGGCTTCCGGGTAAAGTTGATGGTGCAGACCTGCTTTGATCTGATCATCCATTTTTTGTTTCATGTCGCTCATACTTTTTTTGGTTTTATGGGCAATATTGAGCCCTTTAATAAATTCAAATTTGCTTTGCTCATGCTTTAATCATCTGATAATCAATTAGTTAGTAGCGGGAGATGGATTCGAACCACCAGCCATCAACTTATCAGGCTGGTGCTCTGACTATGCTGAGCTATACCTATAAGCGAGCATGTCACTCGCTAATTTATCAGCGCACTCATCACATATTGTAAGTGGCTTGATAAGATGCGGGATATACTTTTTTCCGCACTTAACACATTTTCTTGTATAATCTTCCATAGAGCTGAAGAGAGGATTCGAACCCCTGGCCAGTTCCTTACAAGGGAACAGCTCTACCAACTGAGCTACTTCAGCATTGCCGGGTTGAAAACTACGCCATTTAAACCTCCCCCGGCGGGACTGGAGTTTTGCTCCACTCATCCCATAAATTTGAGCTGTACAGATCTTAATATGGCCTCTTGAAGATCCCATACCCACTTTCGAGTATTAGAACCAGCTCCCAGCCCTCATGACCAAATTCGTTCAATTTCTCCCGAAGCAACCTGTTGTCGTTTCGATGCATGTACATTGTGTTGTAATTCCATCTTTTCTTGAATAATCTCATCGTTTTATATTTTAGTCTGCAATCGTTGCAAATATTAGATCCACATATAATACTTCCGATATCTGGCACATAATGTGACCACTAGCGAAAGCCTTGCTTCCTTCAAAGTCTTCCAGGTCGCCATGCTATCATCTTCATCCATCATTGGGATCGTCATCGATGGATCGCCGTCTTTTAAACATAGTATTCCGTACATTATTTTAGTTTTGTGAGTGCGATTAATACTGATTCTACTTCTTCCATGCCAACCGGATACTCCCCCTCATGAGTGATGTTACTGAGTTCGTCAATTAAATGATAATCAAACTCCCAACTATTGTACCAGTCACCTTTGTTAAAGTCGACATGCATTGGCCGCATGCCTCAAGTCTTTTAGTTTTCCCATAGTCTGTTATTCAAAACCGCCGTATGTAACTACTCTGGAGACTTCCTTCTCACACACCGTACATATCTGTATATCAGTGTACTTAGCTTTGTGAAGGTAACCCCCAGCGACATATTCATTCTCTTCTCTTACATGCTTGTGAGGACAGATACCCTGTAATTCCTTTAGAAGCTCTCGTACCGTAGTCTCTGCGGTAATAGTCTCATCTTGTAAAGTTTTAATGTGGTTTCTATAACACACTATCTGTTTAATAAGATTCGCTCGTCTCTCCTTCTTTTTCATCGTTTTACCTTTAATAATAAGTTATGTAGCCCCACGGAGAATCGAACTCCGGTATTCAGCATGAAAAGCTGACGTCCTGGTCCACTAGACGACAGGGCCATTCCTATAACCATTTACATTCACTTATCTTGGCTCGGCAAGACTGCCGTTTACCATCAATCTTAACTGCCTTCCCATCTACGTGAGAGTAATTGGGATAAAAGGGGATCGCCCAGACCATATACTCCCGGTCCTCATACATGAATCTCTGGTACATTACTGGTTTCCTACCCATTATCTCATTTTGTTATCCGTAAGGAATTCCGTCAACCTCTCTCCCATCTTCTCAACATCATCATGTGTGAATCCTTTCTCCATCATGACATCAGTGAATGATTGCCAGCGCCCAGCTACGAAATGATCGTAGTCTGAAATGATTTCTAAAACTTGTGCATCCATAATCTTAATTATTAGTGCCAAGGTGAGGAGTCGAACCCCCATACCCGGTCCCTGGCTACTCCTAGAAGTATCGCAATGTAGCGGGAGTAGGATTCGAACCTACGACCTTTGGGTTATGAGCCCAACGAGCTACCTGACTGCTACCACCCCGCAATATTAATTACATTGATATTCACTTGGTGAGCACCCGCATAACGCGCAATGTTCACTAGCGCCTTCATAATCGTGTTCTTTCATGATTGTTCCTGTTCTTTAAACCGGTCAAAGGTACGGATAATTAAATCAATAACTGCCTTATCCATTTCCTCAACCGACATTTCATATAAAGGCTTTTCGTAAATTGCCTGTATTTTGTCGTTTAGTTTTCGTGCTTCTACTTTATTCATGGTGCAAATATAAACATAATTCACGACTTATAACTATAATTCACGGAAATAATGATTCTAAATAACACACTGCCACTTTGTCAGGCTTTATGGAAGTAGCACTGCCATTTTGTCAGGGTGGTATTACTGGTAAGTAATTGCCAATTATTGCCACTAAAGCGGGTTTGCTGGTAATAATTTGCTTGTCCAGTATCTCATGCATTAATGGCCATATACCGGTTTAATGTCCAGTTTCTCATACACTGCGTTCAAAATTTGATTGTGTTCAAGTTACGTGAACACGTGAACACATGTCGCCAATATATCCTATATATGCGACGGCAGATACATAAAATACACGTTTGTCGTCGTTAGCACGTTAGGTACCCGGACCTCCTTCAGTGCGCTAGGGCACCATAGGGACATGTTTCCGTTTGTCTACATAAATGTATAGATCCGGAAATAGGGGACCCGAGCGACATCTGTGTCGGTCACCTAGATACTCGACTACCTCTGCAGGAGATGGGACCCGCCTGAGCCATTTGAGCCGCTTGTGAGCCATTTTCTCAGATAGGGGTCCCAACTATATAGGATAGGGGTCCCAAATGTCCTGTGGGGGATTAAAGTGTGCGCCAGAGACTGTATACGTGGATGCAGGGGGTCGCTTTGTGAACGAAACTCGACTCGATCCACGCGCGTGACGGTTAGGGTCCCCTATTGCGTTCTTAACTGACTCACAGCGTGTTGATGCAATTAGTCCTATAATGATTATTATGTTAAGTAGACGCATGCACCCCTGTGTATCAGGTACATGGCACGTATGAGGGTGCACGCATGCGGGGCAAAACAGCCCATACGTGGCTACATAAATTAAATCACATAAGCGTGTGCGGTGGATAATTCATCTGGCCTACAGGCTACTGTTCATGGGGTGCACAGAGCCACGTCCACAAGTCAACAGGCATAGGGTGTACAGAGACACATAATTACAGACCTAATGACACAGTGACACGAATGTACACAATAGTAACACCGACTGCCATTATGTCATGCTCTCTGCCACACTGTCATGTCATGGTATCAGCACATTACCCACGCTCACCTGACATGTTGTCATGCTATTGCCCTCACTGTCTGCCATTATGTCATGCTCCCCTCACGTGCGTGTGTGCGCTCTTTATCCTATTATTCATACAATATCATATCATTTTGTACTATTGCTCATACATTATCGCATATCGGGATACGCAATAGCACCGTTAACAGCACCGACAATGATAACGGTTCGATAGAATCGTTCTAAATAAGCCTGAATAACCTATTTACAGGTCTGTAGCGCGTTTGTGTATCATAACGCTACAGTTGACTAAGCTCTTAGTTTGTTTTTTAACATTTGCTCTGCAGCCCCCGGCGCACTAAGGACACACGTGGTTGTACGCACTCAATTATAACTATTTCATCATCTAAGAACCATTCTAAATAAGGTCAGCAACACACTCACTATCAGCGGGATACAACGCCGGCTATCTGCTAACTTACTGGCCTGTTGTATTTTAACCTTCCAGTATTTATTACGTAATTGCTCCCAGTTCATTGACATATTGAGAGCGCGACCGGCAAGCACCGGACGTAAGCAGGGCAGGCAGCCAAAATTGAAGAGATACACTATAGACCAGCACACGCCGCTGGCAGTGTTAACCACAGAGATGGTTACGAGATCCCGGGAACACATAGCGCACCGGAACAATAAGACAGAGGTATAAGGCCTGCAAAGTTAGACGGTTAAACAAGACTATTCAGATGGTGAGGATATATTCTTTTATTACCCCTTACGGGTCTTATACTTCAATGACGAATAGTCTACTAATTATTACATATAATAAAACCTCATAACTCTAGTAACATGGTATTGCGGTAACCAGTATAGAGTGTGCATACTCTATGCGTACGGTTTAAAACGGGGATTCGCATCCCTTTGACAGCCAGTATGGTACTCGCTTAAGTTCGCATCTTAAGCAGGGCGCGACGTTTAACCAATTTAATATAACATTATGAAAAAATTTGCTTTTAATGGCCGTAACTATCAGATAGAGAACGGTCTGGTTCACTCTGTAGATAATTCACAGGATTTTACAACATTAGATCCTGTTTACAGGGGTGACAATGTGATCCTAGACGGTCACTGTGATGCACTTGGTTTTAAATTGTATGACAGGCCTTCAGGGATACGTGCGTATGGTAATCAGCTTGGATCACGCTCAAAATAGCCTGTATGGTACTCGCCTGAGTTCAAATCTCAGGCAGGGCACAAACGTTTAACTAAATTAAATATTATGAAAGATTATTATCAATCAGAACTGCTGAGTGTACAGCTGCAAGTTGAAGAACTTTCTTATTACTTACAGACTATACAAACAGTTTAATTATTCCTATTAATAAGTAACTAACAAACTAGTAACATGGATTATTTAACAGAAGTACGCAACAATTTACAGGCCGCTAAAGATCGCAAAGCGATTGCAATAGCTGAAGAGAACCGCAAACAACGCGGTGCAAAGTTTGGTATTATATTGCTGATAGCTGTAATGTTCACCGTTATCATATTATTTGGCGATAATATAGCCAATTGGTGTTAACCCGTATGGTATACAGGGACAGGTTCGACTCCTGTCCCGGGTTCGACGTTTAACCAAATCAAATATTATGAAAAGAACATCTATTTATACCTGTAAGACTTACAAAGGCATTAATCCTGGCAGCACTATTTATATTGATTTAGATAGTCAGTATATGTTTACAGTTAGCAGAGATGAAAAACAGCTAACATATTATCCGACATTCGACCGAGCTTTACAGTATGTGACTGAGTATCTGAGAATGAACGGTGTACAATTAGAAATTATTTAACCAATATTTAAAATTATGAAAACATACAAATTTGAAATTATTGCCACTATCAAAAAGATAGTAGAAGTAGATAGTGAGGACATGCAAACAGCTGAAGAGCAGGCCAATGAGTTATTCAATCCAAATAATGATGGATCTGAAGAATTTTATGGTCAAGAATCGTTCCTTATTAGCGTTTACCACAAATAGCCAGTATGGTACTTGCCTGGGATCGTTTCCCAGGCTGGCACGACGTTTAACCAAACTATATCAATTATGGAAACTCCAAATTTACATGCATTAAAATGCCATTATTTAGGCCCGACTGGTTACAAATCAGCACGTATCAGCATTCAATCATTACGTTTCAGGCAGAGAATAGTGATCCCTCAAATTTCTGATAATAATTGGGCTGATTCAATTAAGTATTTAAAAGAGCGCGGTTTCAATATTATTGGACAAGCTGAATATCCCGGCAAAGGCTGGCTGCTTCTGTCTGATACGTTTGAACCATTGAAGTAAGCCTGTATGGTATCTGGGACAGTTCGAATCTGTCCCCAGGCACAATTATTCCTTATTATTTGTACCTAACATTTTAGTAACATGAAACTATTACAAAAGAGATTGATGGAGGCGTTGGAAATATGCGCTGAGAATCACAGTACAAAATTGACCCTGAATCACCTGATGGGTAAAGATTCTGTACCGAGCGCACAGCCGCTGGTGATCCATAATTGTGTACCTGCTGTTATTGATAAACTTAAAACAGCTGGATTTATGCTTGGCATGAGTGAATATGGAATGACAGTTGATCACCTGGGATAGTAAAACCCGTATGGTATCCGCAGGGGTTCGATTCCCCTGCCAGATGCAATTTGGCTAATTAGGGTGATACCTAGCATCCACTCACATTGAGATCGTTCGTTAGGAGCGTCCCTGTGAAGCCGAATTTTCCTAAATTAATAGTTTTAACCAAAAAACAGTAAAAATGGCAAAAAGAAGGATTATTAACAGTAGAAGGGTCGCCCGGGGCGCAAAGTTCGGTGGTGGATCAAGTTCAAAGTATGCTGAAAAGATCGCGCAACAAAAGCACGGCAGATACAGTGAAAATTCACCGATGAGTGTTCATGACGGTGGAATTGGCCTGAGTGTGAACGAAACGAACAGGCGTAGGTTTGACTCTCATAAAAAGGAGGACTAATCAATGACTGTATGTATATTCGCTGGAATTTTTATAGCTGCTTATTTATTGATAAGCGCAGTTTTTAGTATCTTTGAAGGATAGCCTGTATGGTACAGGGGTGTGGTTCGAATCCACACCCAGGCACGAATTTTAATTTAAAATTGGAGGTAAATTATGACACGTAAAATTAAAGAGATTGCAGCAGAAATCCGTAAGGACTGGAAGAAAGTCAGTATTCATGCTGAACCCTACCTGGGTGCTATGGAGGTCATTGAATCCGCAGATAATGAGTATTATTGGGATTCTGCCGCTTCAGTCACTCGTTATTTCTTGAGTAATGCTACCACCTGGAAAGGTGAGGTCGCTCGCCGGATCAAGAAGGAACTGAATGAAATGATAGAGGGGATCTATTAATGGATTGGGTAGAATTTGTTATTCAAAACTGGGCTATGCTGGATCTTAGATTCAGATGGTCTAAACCCAAGCATCCCAGGTATGACTGGAGAGGAGAGTATATCCACCATATGAATAGATGGCCGGGTTACGAAAGAAACAGACTCTACATTCCTATTTCGTTCATGTCTGATGCCGGTTACATTGACTTGATCAAGAAATCATTTCATGTGACCAGTGATATTGAAGGGTCGAAAGCCAAACTTAAAGAGGTATTTGATTACCTCACTGAACACGCTGGATAATATTTAGGCGGTTCGATATAGTTTTATTAATCTTTAAAAACAAATGCGTATGAGAAAAGTAATTTTTAGTAAATCATCAGAAACAGTTATCCATGTCGATGATATTGGTAACTACAGTATCACTGGTTTTGAGAGTAAGGACGGCACCCTAAAGGGTGTACTGGTACTTATTGACAACAGCGTAATCGGAGTAACTTTGGTGAAGGGGGAGCCAGACACGGATCACACTATGCCAGGGCGTCATCCGTACATTAACGGCGGTGTTCAGATTCCTGCTTTTATAAGGGAACTACAAAATGAATTTGATTTCTTTGTATTTCAAAGCATGGCTGAATTCTTTGACTGGATCGCTGGATAATGGGACGCGAGAAGAAATCTAATGAAGAGCTGGGTTACACTATCCCAGTTATGCGGAGACTTGAGAAGGGTAGATATGCTTCTGCCTTTGCTAAGTCTCTTGAGCCAGATAAGAATGGACAGATTAAAGTGAGAACTTCCGATCTACGAAGTACTAGCTGGTTAGGTACATCGGTCATTCACGTGCCCGAAGGATTCGAAATTAAGGAACCGCCAGCACCAAAAGGCAAGGATGAGGCTGGCCGGTATTTTAGTGGATCAGATCCCATTTAACCCTGTATGGTACTATGGTCAGGTCCGACTCCTGACCAGGGTTCAATTGAGTAATGTTGCTCAATTTAAACTGTTTTATATGGTATATATGACAGCGGAAGAAGCTCTCGCCCTAATGGAGAGCGCAGTAGACGTATATCAGTGGAACCAGTTCCGGAGACTGATTACGTACAATCTCAATCCCGAATCAATAGAGTCTTTCCTGGGACTTATTGATCACACGGGCATGATCAGGAAAGTAGCCCGAGCCAACAAGTGGCCGAAGGTGTATACGTATTCTTATGGATGGATTTTAAATAAAAATGAGTAGTATGGAAGAAATTCAAAAACAAATCAATGCTTTCTTAGAGAGGGCAGAAATCATTAAAGCGGACATGCGCATGCATGTACCAGGTGCATTGATTGTAAACCAGGTAAATCAGAGTCTTATATTTGTAAGTCCCAAGGGGAGTTACATTTATGAGATGGACTATGTTGACAACTTTGTGAACAGAGCCGCTGGTATCCCTGAGGGTCAGTTATTGTGGCAGGATTATTTATTGAAGTCGACCCGGGAATGTCGCCGGGAAGAAGATCCGGAGTTATTCCTGGAGATCCTGAAGCTGAGTATGAAAACCACACAACACAAGGCGTTTGACATCTATGCCGATGGTAAACATCTCAAGCGAGTCTTGACTTGGCGTAGAGCTTTGAACGTTGTCTATGCGCTCAAACGGATATGTAAAGACCCGATGGATCTAAGATATCGATCATTCAGGTATATCAAAAAGATCTGGATCGTCGATTCGGCAGGCAATACAACTTACTTCATTTTTGACCCAAAGGATGCTGTTTACAATCCCTGCTAATATGAAAAATTTTAATTTAACCTCTCAATAAAACAAAACAAGTATGAAGAAAATGAAAAATTTATTAGTTACACTAGGAATAGTGCTGTTGATTTTTGGTGCTTGTCTATTATCCAGTTGTACGGTAATAACAAAAATACCGGGATATGAATCATTAACAGGTCTGGACTTTAGACCTTACACTGAACAAGGATTTCTAATAACACCGTATGAATATGGTGGAGAATATTCAACTATATCAATGATTAATTATGAAGTTATGCCTTCAGCCAGACTTCCACAAACTACATATTCCAATGCACCAAGTGGAATAGTTACAACTCGTAGTGGGGATTGGGTTATTGATGAATTGGATGTTCAAATAGCTTTAGATAGTATATTTGAAATTTGTATTAATCAAGGAGCAAATGCGTTAGTTGATCTTGAAGTTACAGGTATTTCTAAGGGATACATGAATATTGCAAAACCTGTTACTATATATGGAATTCGAATTACAGGGTTAGCTATTGAAAGGAAATAAGTTATTGAGTGCCCGCAAGGGTAACACAACCAAACAAAAAAAGGGCACCTGGTTATCCGGGTGCCCTTTTTTTGTTTATGGTAACGGGAACAACCAGTTGGCCTGGGGTGACCTTGTATTCATAAATCCGTTCACTGACAAGAAGCATATCTAATTTATTTTGTTTGGTTTGCTTTTGAGTTTTCATCTTACCGATGACGGTATCAATAACCGACATCGCCATATCATTCTCAATCAGAACGCTATAAATATTAACTTCTCCAGGGCTATTGAATAGCTTGGAATACCCCATCATACGCGGCTCAGCATTGGGGTCATCTTCTGGGTCAGGGGGAGCGGGCATGTACTGTAGTGTGGGAGCATATTCAAAGTCGAACTCTTCTAGGGCCATTTCAACATGCCCGGTTTTGCTATTGATAAGCTTGCCTGCAAATTTAGTCAAAGACTCGACTTTGCTGTCTAGAATTTCTATCTCCTTGACCAATCCTGCGATTTCTTTCGCTACTGTGAAGTTTCTCATGTGTGTGATATTTATATACAAAGATAACGAAAAAAAGCCACCGGGTCAAATTTATAATTTTAAATGTGAACACGATTGTTTTAACCAATCCAAATATTCATCATAAGTACGACTACGTTTAGCATAATTGCAATCCATACAACATGGTACCACATTCGCAAGGGTATACCCTTTAGTATCATCTACTCTGTCTATCCCGTTGTAAGTGTATGAACCGTTAGCACCAAGAGGGAAATATGTATTTGAGGGCGAACAACCGCAATAATGACAATTTCCTTTATGAATAGCTATAATCTGTTCATCGGTTAAAGCTGATTCATGATTTCTTCGTTTAGCATCCATCTTATGATTATGTATTACCTTATTTCGAGCTGCTACCCCTTCAGGGAGTCGCCGCCGTTTACTACGCAACTCTTTAGCTAAACAACCACAACTGTTAGTAGTGCCCCTTTTAAGATTATTACCTATAACTACTATCTCATTCCCACAATCACATTTACATAACCAATACGATTTCTCTTTATCAGTATGTGAAAACTCAATCACAGTAAGCCTCCCAAACTTCTGCCCTATTAATTCTAGTCGTTTCAATATATGATAATTAGGTCTCTGCGTGGGCGAGTGCAGGCAGTGTAAAGTATCCTGTTTTTCTCGTATGTGTCACGGTTCTTTTCAATGTCGTCTTCCATCACGACCGCAATATTATAAGTCGACCCCTGGGATTTGTGGCACGTGATTGCGTAAGAATATCTCACCCAGAAAAATGTCCGCTTGAATTCGTAGAAGTCCATCCACGCGGATCTCGCCTGAAATGATCCCGATGGTAAACTCTTGGCATAGTTGGCCTGCCGCTGGAGTAGATCATTATACTTCTTCTCTGAGTCCTCATGAATCAGCTTAACTATGAACTCAGTCCATCCTTCATCATCCCTGAATATATTCACATGGGCATTATAATACTTAAATGGTGTACCATCCTCATCCCAATCCTTTATTTCATAATCCATGATCTCCATCTCTTCACTGTTATGCACCATCACAACCTTATCCTCCATCAATGGCTCCATCGCAATCAATCTCTCACCTGGGAGATACTTAGCCAAATCCTTTTGCTGGTAAATATGGTGCCGGATCATCGCATTATATGTGTCCACAGTCGCGTTCCTCCAGGCCAGGATTTTCACATGGTCATTATCTCGTTGAAATGCCTCACTGGTATATTCAGGTAAAATTTCAGTTATGATGAATCTATCCTTATCAGATCGGGGTACAAATTGTATACTCCCCTGCTTGGTCATGTTACCCTTCTTGATGGGAACAGGATCAGGCCGGTATATCATTTCCCGGATCTTGAATGAATAATCAATGATGGGATTGCCCTCAGCTTGCCTGATGATAGTGTCCATCTTTGTATAGCCTATATCATCCTCTCTTCTGTAATCTCTGTTAAATGGAATTGAGTCAGGTTTGTTAACCGGGGGGATTTGTAGTGAGTCACCGACAAACAAAACTTTAAGGCCACGAGAAGCGTATATTCTGATCTCTTCGTATAGCCCATCATCTAACATGCTTGTCTCGTCCACTATAAGGAACTGAATCTTATCAAGTTTGCACGGTAGAAACTTATCCTTAACGAATGAGATGATCCCATGCCCGTCAATATGCTCTTTTAATCCTAGCGCACTGTGGATAGTAGCAAAATTTACCCGGGAATCATGGACATGCTGCCTGATAACTTTGACCGCTTTGTGAGTTGGTGCCGTGACCAAGATCTCTCGCTTGGTGACATCTCCAATATACTGGATCACCACATTCATGAGATAAGTCTTCCCGCTGCCGGCTACCCCGTCCAGGAGGAACATGCCCCCGACTGGTTGATCAACGAAGATCTTTATGGCATCAAATGCATCAGGCTGATCCCCCTTCAGACCATCCTTGTAATTAATATCACACTTTGCAATTTGCGCAGCGGTCTTCCCGTCGAATATTCTGTCTATCGAGCTCATTGTTGATTTTGTCTTTAAAATACGGATTAACTAATTTTGAATAGGCATCTGCGGCCCTGTTCTGCTTCCTGGATACCCACTCAATATCAAACCACAAATCGTGGGCTTGCTTCTCCAAAGCCCTGTATTCAGCATAATAATATTTCAGAGAGTTCTTTCTAACCTGCATCTTGCCATTAGCCTGTCCGGCTACCAGGGCGCTATCTGTGTAGATCTGATACTGGGTATGTGGATTAGGCTTCTCCCTGGAATGCTTAATCATCAACTCCATGCCAGCCAGAAGGGCCAGCCATTCAGCGGTGTTGTTAGTACCAGCCCTGTCCCATCCCGTTTTTGTCTCAATCACCTCAGTCATAAGAGGATCAAACTTCTTTGAGAGGACAGCGGCATAACCTACCGTATTGTGATCCGGGTGATTGTAACATGACCCGTCACAGTGGATATAGATTGTCATTTCCGGTAGTTTAAAATGGCCTGGGTCCCGAGCATTATGATAGCACCTTCTAATCTATGCCACCAAGGGCGTTTATAGAATGGTGGTTTGTTCTGTATTGTTACATTATGCATCTTTACAGTGCGGACATATGGGTTAGCGTCTTCTATCGTTACTACAGGCCTAAGAGGCTTGAATAATCCCGTCTTCTGGTACCCTAAGAATATGGTACTTTCCTGTTTAATTGTAAGATCCAGGATACCGACTGTGGCACCGTACACTATTCCATTCAATGATATCCACTCGCTAGAGTAGGTGAACGTGGATGGAACCTTTAGGTATGTACCCTCAGCAATATCGGGGCAGTCAACTGAGTCAACCGTCACAATATTGGGCGTATCTACCTCTGCTATCAACTCTTCATAGAATACGATTTGATTCTCCAGCTTGATAATATGATCAATTTGCTTCAGATTCTTATTTTTCAGGTCCTCCTTCTCGATGATACCTGCAGCTATAGCATTCTCCAGGGAAGCTACCTTCTGATCCTGGATATAGATTTCCTGACCCTGGTCTGTGACTATCACCTCAAAGTGATTGATAGTATCAGATAACAGTTCCTGCAATTGGGCATGTCCAGCTTTGGCTTCTCTCAATTGTATCCAAAAATACATTGCCAATACAATGACGATACCAAATATGATATACTTTATATTGCTAATTATTGCTTTTTTGTCTCGGTTCATGATGCTTTCTTTAAAAGATTCTTACGTATCACAGTCTCATGTGTCTCTCTGAATGCCTGTACAATCAGGCTCATGTTACTCAGTGTTAGCATGTTTACACACTCTGCATAGTTGGTATAGAATCCTACTTCAGTTAGCATAGCAGACATATGTGTCCTAACTAACACAGTAAATTTGGCTTCTTTGTCCGGATCTCCATCTCCCAGGCCTGGGCGCATCTTCCAACCAAGTAATTCTTCCAGTTTATAGAACATTTCAGTGGCTATAGGATCGCTTAAAGTCTGTCCTGGTGAGGTATACACCTCTATGCCGTTAACTGACTCAACGCCGAAGGCATTGCCATGAATAGAATGATAATAGGTCTTAATGCCACGCTTCCGTACCTTCGCATTGAAATGATTGGCACGGATACAGCGTTCAGTCCTGCCGTAATCCTTATGACCTGGTGTTACCATGTAGTATCCTAGGTTGTTTGCGTATAGATCTGCAGCATATAGCCAGGCAACAACCCGTGTCCATAATCCCTCATAAAATACCATGGGACCATGGTCATACATTTTCCTGGGCGCGGTGACGTATTCACCATTGATGATACCACCGTGTCCAGCGTCGATTAACTCTACTACTTTCGAGTTAATCGGTATCGATTCAAGCGGAGTATGCTCCTTCAGGTAATCGATAGTGTCGATTAAAGTCTGTGTATTCAACATTTTTAAATAAGTTTATTGAGTCTACACCTACAATACCAGATCCTCTGGCTATTATAAGTATGTTATTAACAATGAGATAAGATAACAGCGTTGGTGTTTGTACCAAGAATATAGAGTACTTGGTTCTTGGTATGTCACCAGTCTGCCGTAACATAAGTATTGGAAGCCGCTCTGCTCTAAGGCTATCACGTTTTACCTGCTCCCAAATTGTGTAAATATTTGAGTTTTTGCGTAAGTCGTAAGTTATATGTACCTTTGCTAAGTCCTTTGTCTCTACCACGTATGGGAAGTCAAAGGAGGGATCTGTAGATAGTACATCCCCACATATATTCATCACGTTTTGCCATCTTAACGAGCCGGACCCTGGAATGCGAGCAAACTCGCTCCCGGTCCAGCTCGTTAATAGTTTACAGACATAGCGTTCATTGCTATTGCCTTTTTTTTTCTGATTGATAGGTTGCACGTAGCCCCCACCAAATAAATCTTCCTTCATTCCCATCATCATACTTTATTTAGTTCCGTGTAATAATATTTTCAAAGCTTCTTCATACGTAATTCCGTTATTTTTAATGTTCATCATTTGGTTATATCTTTTCGGCTCCCTTTCCTTTAATCTTTCAAATCGGGTTTTGTCAAACATAATTCCAAATCCACAATAAGCACATCCTGTATAGCTTTCTCCTTTATCATAGATGTCACAATATCTTACATTATTTTGTTTTATGAATTCCCAAATATTTTCCTTTGTCCAAATTGATAAAGGCGAGCATGTATGCTTAATAATATTTATACAACCAGTTTGAAGATATGCATATCTTCTGGTAAAAGAATCAGTCGCCATCGTACCTACTAACATCCCATTTTTCCGAAAGGGGCGTAGAGGATTTATTTTTAGAATATCACAACATTTATTAGTAACATCAAATGGAACATCTATCAAATATCGATATTTTTTAGGTAATTTAAAGTATTTGCTTTTCGTTCCATCCCTTTTAATACCTGTGAGATATAATTTTCTTGAAGCTTCATTATGTGGTCCCGGATCACGAAGTGTTGCTATCATCTTAGCTACTTTTTTACTGATCAGTGGAAATCCATATTTATTCACAGTCTTAATAAAGGTTGTGTTTGGATGGACTATCTCTATATTCTCAATGGTTTTAACAAATCTTAAAATTTCAGAAAATTCATTAGTGGTATTTGAAAACACAGGGATTTTGTCTTTATCTATTATTTTAACAAGATGCAGCATTACCGTACTATCCACTCCACCAGAAAATGAGATTTTACTATCCGGATACATTGCATGAAAAGAATCAATAATATACAAAGAATGATCTATTTTTTGATTCAAAGTCCAATTAATTTTGTCATTCAGTTCTTTTGATGATATTTTCATTCTATGCAATGATATCAGCGGGAATTCTATCCCAGTATGCCCGGAACAATTCATTAACACTCTTCTTTACAAGCTTAGACTTGATCTTGTACCAGCGCGTTCTCCACTTGTAATCAATCACATTCCTGCGGAACCACCTATCAAACATACTTTTCTGGTACGCTTCCTTAGCGGCCTTGATCTGTTCCTTCTCCAGGTTCAGATAATACTCAGCTCTATCCATGAATGCTTCAGGACGCAGTGTAAACCTGGCCCGGGGACGTTTGTTGAAGTTCTTACAGGTAGTTACCCAGTTATTATTAAGCCGGTCCAGTAACAGGCCAGCCTCCTCACCATCAGGATCATCCAGAAAACTTCTGAGTTCCAGTAGCCTCTGTGCCAGTCCATCCAGCTCATTGAGATACTTCTTCTTCAATCTCTTCTCTTCCCTGCCCTCTGTGCCGGTCTCAGATGTATGCATACTACCAGGCTTGACCAATTCCTTGATCGCGCTCTGCCTGGCTTCGTTAATTTGGTGCTCCAGAATTTCTTCTGGTGTTTTTGTTTCGTCTACCATTTTATTGTATTTTATTGAAAGTTAATCCTTTTGTTTGTTTATACTTACCCTGTAAAACTTTATGCGCATTTTGTAGTTGTAATCCATATGATCTAGCGGCGTCAGACATAGAAGGATGAGTTGATAGAAGTTTTCCTGTTTTATAATCATATACATTTACAGGAATTGGTTTCATGCCCGAATTTGGGGAACGTTTCCATAATCCTAATGCTATAGCGTGCTGCATATTTTCTGATTGTGTTACCCACTCTAAATTGGAAACATTATTATTAAATTTATTTCCATCTTTATGATTAATTTGCGGCTTATTATCCGGATTTGATATAAAAGCTTCTGCAACTAATCGAGAAATATATTTATAGTGTGTTTTATTTTGTTTACGTAATCCTACTCTGTAATATCCCCAATTAGTGGGTAATGGTTTTAGACATTTATTACGAAACAAACTAAATATCTTTCCTGAATCCTCTATTAGGTAATTTTCAAATCCCTTTATTGATTTCATCCTATTATTTTAGTTGCTCCTAATTCGTCTGCTACCGCCGTTAATGTCGATGAATACAAACTATCGATATGTGGCGAATGGGTGATCACGTAAATTGATTTCCCTTCCTCAGCTTTTGCCCTAATTAAATCAAATACTGCAGCCTCACCAGCTTCGTCGAGCCCTTCAAAAATTTCGTCCATGATCAATATGTCAATATTACTATCAGCACTAACCAGGGTATACATGGCAAAGATCAGAACAATATCTAAACGTTGTTTCTGGCCTCCGGAGAACTCTTTATACTCCTTATTGAATTTCTTTCCAACAGAGCATACGGTGGTGAATGGCTTGGAAGCTTTGGTCAAGTCAATACTGAACTCAATGGATACTCCCAGACGATCCGAATAAGGCTTCACATACTCATTCAAATCATTCAACATAGCCTTGAAGACGAAGGATGGGAGACCAGCAGCAACAAACCCCTTCTTAGTCCACCATTGGTGCAGGTTCATTTCATATGCAATGTCCTCCAGTGTGATATTCATCTCATCCAGCCCCTTATCAAATTTATCATACTTATCAATCAATTGATCAATAGTATGCGAAAACTTAGGTGGCTCCTCTTTCTGTGCTGTCTCCAGGGATGATATCATCACTTCAATCTGACCTGTATAAACCTTAATCTCATTCTCATTGCTCGTCACCTTCTCAGTTTTCTTGGTAATTTCACCGGCTTCTATTTGCAGGGCCATCTCTTTTTTTGTCCCCTCTGTGAACATTCGCTTAACATCCTGACCATCCTCTTCAGCTTTATTGTGTGCGTCCTTGGCTTTTATAGCAGCATTTCCAGCGTCTCCCAGTTCTTTAATCGCCCCTTTCCGGATATCCTTTAGTTCCGGTAGGTTAGAAATCGGTGGTTTTTCTGCCTTCTTTGCCTCTAATTTGGCGTCCGCGGCTTCCAATTGTGGAATATACGTATCCACTATAGAATTCTTAACAGCTGTAACATTAGCTAATGGGAGTTTCTGCTCACAGGCGTAACATATATCCTTAACAGCCTTAATCTCCTCAGCCTTTTTATTCGTCAACTCTTGTAATTCATCCTTTAATCCGGATACGGCTCCAGCCTTATCAATCACCCACTTATCACACCGCTTCTTCTCGATATTGACATTAGTTTCAGCAACTACATCAGCCCTACTGGCAATGCCTAATCTATTTCCGGCCTCTACATGCGCATTATATGGAACTTCAAGAGTCTTCTCCAAGGCATTATACTGCCGCTCCAGCTCATCCATCTCTGTCTTAAACTTATCAAACGCCTCAGCATCCCATTTGTCAATTTCTACTGTAAGTTCCTCACTTTCGAACTTACATGCAGTGAGATCATCCCTGGTGTTGGCGATATCCTCAGAGATCTTATTACAGTTCTCTACTTTTTTATCCTCAAACTCCTCCAGTAGCCTAGTCTGTTCATTGGTTTCAGTTGTAAGAGCTTCCATCTGTAAAGTCAGGCTATTCTGCTCTCCCTCTGCTTTCAGACAGTCAACAGAAAGCTCCAAAAGTTTCGCACCAGCTTTGGCCTTACCATCATTGATGAATGCTGTCTCAAATAACCTTTCAAAGAGATCTCTCTTATCCTTATTATCTGATTCTACCAGTTTAGGCATACGCTGCCCAAATAGAATGGATGCCATAAAAGTTTGTGAATCGATACCCAGAAGGGTAATGATCTGTGCCTGGACATCCTTTTTATGGACACCGATCTGATTCTGGCCTCTGATAACCAAGGCATCTCTGCCTATACCTTCTCCGCCTGACCAGCCTATGGTCCTAACTATCCAATAATCACGACCATCAACCTCAATGGTAGTCTCTGTATAGGTCCCACGGAAAGCATCAGTACGAGAATCTTCCCATGTTGGGATCTTCTCATTGGTGGTATCCTTTAGGTTTGTCCCGTAGATACACCACACCACGACTTCAAATAAGGTAGTTTTCCCTGCCCCATTCTCGCCCTTTACTAGGTTAAGGCCCGGACGGTCCAGATTTACCTCAGTACGCTCAGCAAGGCTACGGAAGCCTTCTGCAACGACGTTCTTTATCTTGATTATTTTCATTGTTTAAAATTTAAACCTGCGTTATTACCATATAATTCTAAAACTTTAGTATCATAAGCCCTGGCAGCTTCCTCAGCCGTCTCAAAATAACCAAGATGCAGCCTTTTGTTATTTATTCTACACCTGCTGGCAAAACAACGTGTGCGATTAGGGTAATAAGTTACGCCTTTATACCCGGACTTGGCCCATGTCTTTTTATTTTGATTATTCACCGAAGCAGTAGAATTTCTAAGATTACTTTTACAGTTATTTAAACCATTCCGGTCTATATGATCAACCTGAATACCTATAGGAGTATTCATTATTACTCGGTGCATACGTACTGTCGTTTGTTTTCCTTCTGAACGGCTAATTCTACAAGCATAGAACACATCTTTATCCTTTTTAGCGTACCATTTGAACCAACTTAGATAAACATAATCTTCGTCATCTACCTGAGTTACTTTACCTTGTGTAAGTTTAATCTGTTTCATTCCTCTATTATTACATCAAGATCCATATCAAAAAGCCCACCTGGAAGGCGATACTGACCAAAATTCTTTTCAAGCTCCTCAACAACCTTATACCATTCGTCACTATCTTCATCAAGCTTATCGAGTTTAACGGATAAAACATCAAAAGTTCTGTAATAAAGCTCTGGTATCAAATACCAGTGATTAGAATTGTCTTGTCTTAATTTTCCTGTCTGGAATTTATAAGGTGTTTTCATTATTCAAAATATTTAGTGGCAACGCCCTGGAGATCTGCCTTCGGAAATTCTAATGTATCCGCATTCACATCTAGGAAATTATTAAGTATTTCCATGGGCCCTACCTTTTGTGTATTAAACTTGGATGCGTCAAACGTATCCTTTTTCTTTTTCTTCATATCCTCTGGATGGTACCAGACAACATACTGCTCCTTCATCCAATCATCCAGCTTATACCCATAAGGTCTGCGGATGTACTGTGGATTTCTCTTTGTAGTATCCCAGAATGCTGGTAGCTCACCATTATCGGTATCCAGGAGCCAAAGCCCCTTAGCGACAGCAATGTCGCTCGCATCCCTATGCATTGGAGATCCAACATTAATGAAGTTATTACATACCATCGATGGATGATGGACATGCCCGTTAAAGATCCATTTAAAAGGTTTTAACCGGTCATCTATGAAATTGAGGTCATCTTGTATGAAACTATTCTCAGGCCATACCATCTGATGCATCAGTAGATACATATTCTCAGGATACTGAGCCCTTGGCACAAGTGCTTCTAAGGCTCTCCAGAAGTTATCCGGATCTTCAAAATATGGTACACCAACAATAGTGAATTCCGCTTCGTGTGAATAAACACCCTGGTT
>LAZR01000157.1_pt1 | contig 83144 bp, 86 predicted proteins | sample 329461 | NCBI WGS metagenome assembly LAZR01 (sample SAMN03002196, study PRJNA259156) | marine sediment metagenome | biome: sea floor; feature: Hydrothermal impacted sediments; material: marine sediment; isolation source: Loki non-amplified sample from Loki's castle hydrothermal vent sediment ... | reverse complement strand
GGCCAACAGCGCCAAGGCGGCCTATGATCTGATGGTGTCCCTGCCCGACCTGTTCAACGAGCTGAGGGACGCTGCCGGTGAGGCGGCCAACTACCGCATCGAGGACATCCAGGCCGACGTGGGAAACTGACGGCGGTCCTGCTCTACCAGATTGAGCAGGGACCGAACGAGGCCAAGATCATCGAGACGGCACGCAAGCTGAATATGCCTCTGCCTGACAAGTTCAAGAACAAGCCCGTGATCCGGTCGGGGCTTGAGTTGTACTGGAAGGCGTTCCAGGATTTGTCTAGTGATCGAGACATCGGCATGGGCATTGGACAACGGGATGCAGACAACGAGTGCCGCCGCCGCGAACACGCGGCTGATGAGAATGGTCATGATAATCTCCAGAAAGCAGGTGGGCGCGATTCAACGCGCGACAAAGTGCGGATCGGCTTCAGGAGATGGTGGGAGGACTTTGTCCGGCGCGCGCAAACAGCGCCAGCGGCCTTCGATCCGTCGTGACGGGGGAGCTCGGCAGATCGACGGAGGCGGTGTCGCGGGAAACGGGATGCGCCGCGAGCGGGATCCGGGCGTCGCCGGCGATCCCGGCATGACAGCAGGCCGCCGCCAGGCACGGACAGTCGCCCATGCGACCAGCGCCGCTCGGTGAATGCCCGGCTGTCCCCTGCCCCGTACAGATGACAGCGCCGGGCCCAGCGCCTTGCGCCGCCATCACGCCCTGCGCCATCCCGCCCAAGAGCAGTTGGACGATCAACAGCAACAGCCCAAGCGCGGCAAAGCCGTGGCGCTCGTGCCGCATGACTCTCATCGGACCGTGCTGGACTGGCGAGATGCACATGCTCCCTGCTAGCACGCTCGGGCGATGAGCGTCATCCGGAAAGGTAAGGAGGGCGCGCCGCCTGGGGATGACGTCGCTGTCACCATGATGTGAACAGGCTTGAGAGCCAGCGGACAAAAATTTTGCGATGCTGCGAAACATCACCATCGTTCCACGCGAAGGACCCACACGATGCCAGTCCCGCCAGCCGATTTCGGACGACTGGACACGCTTTTGACCTCCGCCAACGCCGGGGACGAGAATGCGTATCGTCAGTTTCTTGAGGAGGCCGCGAAAATCCTGCGGGGATTTGCCAGACGGAAGGCGCCCGCAAGTGCCAGTGGCTTCGATCCGGAGGACCTCGTGCAGGAAATCTTGATGGCCGTTCATATCAAGCGCCATACTTGGCGAGAGGGCGAACCGGTGGCTCCGTGGCTATTCGCGATCGCCCGTTACAAGGCGATCGACGCCTATCGCCGACACGGGCGCAGGGTGAACCTCGACATCGCGGACTTTACCGACAAGCTTGAGGATCCGGCGACCGTTCCGAGCGCCAACAGGCTCGATGTCACCAAGGCACTGCGGCTGCTCGCTGGGCGTCAGAGGGAGGTCGTCGCCGCGCTGTCGCTCGAAGGGCGTTCGGTCGGCGAAACTGCGAACCGGCTGGGCGTGACGGAGGGAGCGGTCCGGGTTGCGTTTCACCGCGGTCTGGCATCGATCGCCGCGAAATTTGGACGAACCTGAATATGGACACGCAATTCCTCATCGAAACGCTTGCCTCCGACCGTGATCGCAAAGTGCGCGACAAAGGACCGTCGTGGTTATTCCTCGCGGTCATGGCAGCCGGAACGACCGGGGTCTTCTTCTTCGGCGCGATCGGATTGCGGCCGGACCTCTTGTATGTTTGGGAAACGGCGCGTTTCCTGTCCAAATTCGCCATCACCGGCACTCTGGCCGTCACCGCCTTCCTGGCGATGCGCGCGTCGGCGCGTCCGGGCGTGTCCATGAAACAATCTCTGGAGTGGCTGTTTCTTCCCGGCGGCCTCCTCGCGCTCTCCGTGGCGGCGGAACTGTTCGTGCTGTCCCCAGATCTTTGGGCAACCAGTCTGACCGGCATGAACTTCCTGTTCTGCGTGATCGCTATCGTTTCGCTGGGCACCCCGCTACTGCTCATGTTCCTCTGGGCGCTACACCGACAGGCGCCCACGCGGCCGGCTCTGGCTGGCGCGATGGCGGGTCTCGCCGCGGCGTCGATGGCCGCCTTCTTCTATACTGCCCAGTGCCCCAACGACTCGCCGTTGTTCGTAGCGGTCTGGTATTCGTTTGCTGCGCTGATCCTCACCGCCGCCGGCACATTTGCGGGCCACCGTGTATTGCGGTGGTGAACCGAGCCTGCCCCACCGTCTAGCGGGCGACCGGAACTCGGCCCGAATGGACCGCCGCCAGCCTCCCTAAAATAGAATCAAACAAGTTACGCTCAAGACAAGGTGACAGTCTTGGCCGTAACCAGGCGTCTTCCCTCAGCGAATTCACTTCTGAAAGCAACCGCTTTCCGACTTGAATAGAGGAGGCGAATATGAAGACCGTTCTTATGGGACTGATCACCGCGAGTCTGATGCTCCCGGCATCCACCGTCTTGGCCGGCGGCGGCATCATCCCCGGCTCGGAAGATGCCTACCGCAAAGCGGAAGAGGACACCCGCTATGAAACTGTCCTGGGCGTGACACACGGGCCGGCGTTCATTTCCAGTCGCGTCCGCTCGTCCACGCGGTTCGGCGCCCCGGTTCGGCGGCATGCGTTCGGCAACCGCGTCCGCATCCCGGGCTCGGAGGCGACTTACCGCGATCTTCAGACCGAGAGCCGGTTGATGCTTCTTCGGTCGCTATCGGCGCGCGGCTATTGATTCCGCCCACGTCAAATTTCCATGACACGATCGGCCCGGCAATGCTGGGCCGAATTCCGTTTCCCCACGTCGCCGAGGTCGGATTGCGCCGTGCACTGTAACGGTTACGGCTTGACGATCGTATAGCCTGCCTGGTCGAGCCGCATGAGTTCGGCGACCCCTGCCTCCACGACATCCGCGTATTCGACAATCTCCGGCCGAGCGCCCTCCGCCCGCTCCAGCGAGTCCAACGTGTTGCCGCAGGCCGCGAAGCTGACATTGGGCATGCTCTGATCGAACGCCTTCAGGCGATCCATGACTGGGGACATTTCCGGGCGCAGCATTGTCATGCCAGGCCCGAAAACGACGATGCGAATATCGACCTCTTCCGCTTGGTCCGAATAAAAGCGGGACACGTTGGCGGCGATGTCGAGGGCCGAACGCATCACGGCCTCGTCGTCAACGGACACCTGAAGGGCCAGTCTTTGCGTGGCGAAGCTGGAATCGTCTTCCGCGCCCTGAGCCTTGGCGGACGTTGCCCAGCCGCCCGCCAGCATCGGCATCAGTGTAAGCCAGATGCCCACCGCGATCATCTTCACGCCGGACATGAGTGCGGCGGAATGCAAGGGACGGCGGCGGTGCATGGCAGAGTCCTCCGGCTGGTCGTCCTCAGCCGAGGATATCTCGCGATGACGATGTCAGCACCATCTATTGCCACACCGCGAGATATCCATGCTTGCCGCTCGAGCCCCGGCGATCAGTCGACGTTGCCGCCGGCTGGCCCCTCGCCCTCGCCTTCTGCCGTGTCCGGCGTGACATCGAGAACCTGCGCCCGCATCGTCACTTTCGCCGGCTCCGGCTTGCAGTCGGTGATGCAGGGATCGCTCGTCTGATAGTGCGCTTCCGCCTCGCGAGTATCCGGGATGAACCCATCCACATTCGGCATTTCGATGGTGGTGAAGTTCTCGTTCGACAGCTCGAACTCCTCATCCGTCACGATGTCGTTGAGGTAGAGGATATAGGCGGTCAGCGCGTAGACGTCGTCGTCGCTCAGCGACCGCGCGTTACCGAATGGCATCGCCCGGTAAACGTAGTCGTAGACGGTGGACAGATAGGGCCAATAGGAGCCGACCGTCTTTTCCGGACGCTGGCGGGTCAAGGTATCGAACCCGCCGGCGAGCACCGGCCAGCGACCGCGTCCCTCGCCGAAATCGCCGTGGCAGGACGCACAATTCTCGGTGAAGATCGGCTCGCCCTCGGCAACCGTCCCACGACCGACAGGCAGCCCTTTTCCATCGGGCCTGACATCGATATCCCAAGCCGCGACCTCCTCTTCGGTTGCCGGTCGGCCGAGGCTGAGCGGTCCGCCGGACGGCTCGGCCGCGACAGACGCCGCCACCGCAGTCCCGCCCGCCTCGTTCTCGGCCGACTTTGTCTCCGGCTGGGCCGGCTCAGGCGTCGCCACCTCCGCCTCGGCGACAGCTTCGCCATCGCCGGGCTGCTTGGCGTCCGCAGCCGCCGCACTCTCGCTGGAGAACGTCGCCAGATAGGCGATCACGTTGTCGCGGTCGTCTTCCTTCTTGAGGCCGGCAAAACCCATCTTGGTACCGCTCACGAAGCCTTTCGGATCCGCGAGAAAGTCCAAAAGGGTCGCTTCACCCCAGACAACACCGTCTTCGCCGGCCTTCATCATGGCAGGAGAATATTTGTAATCGGCAAGACCGCCCGCGGCCCGCCCGAAAAGCTCGTTCAACTGCGGGCCGATCTTGTTGGCGGCGCCCTCTCCGACCGCATGACAAGCGCGGCACTTGTTGAAGACCTTCTTTCCGGCATCGGCATCGCCCGCCCCCAAGGCCGGTGACGCCAAGAAACCGACGATGGCGCCAGTCGCGAGCAGGAGCTTAGGAAACTTCGACATTTTCGAGCGCTCCGTCGGTTTGCAGCCACCAGGTCTGGATACCGTTATTGTGATAGATCGAGTTTTCACCGCGCGCCGCGCGCAAATCGTCCTTGGTCGGCTGCACGATGCCCTTCTCGTCGATCGCGCGCGATTGCAGGAAGAGTTCCGATCCGTCCCAGTCGAAATCGAGATAGAACCGGTGCACGGCCATCGGCAGGCTCGGCCCGTCGATCCGCGCTTCGATCCAATTCCGGCCACCGTCGAGCGACACATCGACACGCTTGATGCGGCCATTGCCCGACCAGGCGAGGCCCGTCACGACGGTACGTCCCCGGCCATGCGTGATGGGCGCCTGCGGGCTGGGATTGGTAATGACGGACTTCACGTCCATCGCCCAGGTAAAGCGGCGCGCTTCGCCATTGGCCAGAAGATCGGTATATTTCGAAGTCTCCTCACGCTGCTGCCAGGGGGCATCTCCGACCTCGAGCCGGCGCAGCCACTTGACCCACATGTTGCCTTCCCAGCCGGGCACGACGAGACGAACCGGGTAGCCCTGCTCGGGACGCAACGCCTCGCCGTTCATCTTCCAGGCGACGAGGCAATCGTCGAGCGCCTTCTCCATCGGGATCGAACGTGTCATCGCCGAAGCGTCGGCACCTTCGGCGAGAAGCCACGAACCGGCGCTCTTTACCCCGGCTTCCTCCAGGAGGTAGCGGAGCGGCGTCCCCGTATACATGACGCAATGCACCATGCCGTGGGTAAACTGACAGCCATTCAGCTGCGAGCCACGCCATTCCATGCCGGTATTGGCGGCACATTCGAGGAAGTAGATCCTGTTCTCACGCGGAAAGCGCTTCAGATCTTCCATCGTGAAGACCAGCGGGCGATCAACCAGCCCGTTGATCATCAACCGATGCTCATTCGGCGCAATCTCGGCGATACCCGCGTGATGGCGCTCGAAGCACAGGCCATTCGGCGTAATGATACCGTCGAGTTCATGCAGCGGCGTGAAGTTGACCGAACTCGTCGAGTCCGCCGTCAGCCACGAGACGTCGCGCCGGACGACTTCCGACTCATGCGGCGACGGCATTCCGTAAGGCCGCGCGTCGACGCCATCGCCGAGATAACGGTTCCAGTCCTGAACCTCGGTAATCGCCGGATCGCCGCCCGCCGCGGCAGAGGCTTGCCGGCCTCCGATACCCGCAAGCGCCGCGGCGCCTCCTAGCGCCAGGCTTCGCTTCAGAAAGCTTCGACGGGAGGCCCCGTCTCCCGCCTTGTCGGGGCCGTCGATCATTAGTTTCCTCCGAATATCGATATATTCAATAATCAGAATATATCAGCGCGGATCTTGGCTGTCGAGAAGCGAGTTCAACCTTTCAGTTGAACGCTGCGGTTTTGTTCGAGCGACACCGTCGGGTTCTTCGCCAGATAACCTTCGACGACGTCCCAGATTGGCGGCCCCTCGGTCCCTTCGTTGACCGAGGCCCATCCGGCGACGACATATTCCCGGCTCGCCTCGATCGACGTTTCGGTCTTGAGGATCGTCATGTCGGAAATGCGCGAGCCGATCTCCTTGGTCGGGTCAATCCCAAATCCCATACCGCCGACGCGCACCATGTCGCCGCCCTGCTGGTAATACGGATCGCTGTTGAAGAGGTTGTCCGCCACATCCTCGAGGATGGCCTTCAGCGTCTCGCCGGTCATCTTGTTCCGGTAGACCGCGGGATAGGTCATGGCACAGACGTTGTGGACGTCTTCCATGGTGATGTCGCTTCCGGCCGGGAGGGAGGTGCCCCACCGGAAGCCCGGCGACAGGGCGATTTCCGCATCCCGCTCTTCGAGCAACGCCTCGCAGATCAGATCGTCCCATGTGCCATTGAAATTGCCGCGACGGTAAAGCAAGCTCTCGGTCCTGCCGACGACGCGTTTCAGTTCCGCCTCGTAGGGTTCCCGCACCGAATCGATGACCGAGGCCATCTCGAGATCCGGCGTGATGACATCGGAAAAGACCGGGATCAGGCGGTAGCGGAAATCCTTCAAGCGCCCATCCGAAATGTCGAGATCCAGGCGGCTGAGGAACTTGCCGTTCGAGCCCGAGGCGATCAGCATGGTCTTGCCGACCATGAAGGGCTCCGGCAGCGCGTCATGGGTATGACCCGTTAAAATGATGTCGATGCCCTCGACGCGTGAGGCCAGCTTGCGGTCGACGTCGAAGCCATTATGCGACAACAGCACGATCAGATCGGCGCCTGCCGCCCTCGCCGCCGCCACGTGCTTGACGATCTCCTCGTCGCGGATGCCGAACGACCAGCCGGGAATCAGCCAGGACGGATTGGCGATCGGCGTATAGGGGAAGGCCTGTCCGATGACGGCGATTTTCGACCCGCCCCGCTCGAACATCTTCCATGCCTCGAAGGCTGGCTCGTCCCATTCATTGTCGAAAATATTCGAGCCAAGGAACGCGAACGGCAACCCCTCAATGGCGTCTTTCACCCGGTCGGTCCCGTAGGTGAACTCCCAGTGCCCAGTCATTGCGTCGGGCTTCAGCGCGTTCATGGCGGTGATCATGTCCGCGCCGGAGGTCTTGTTCGCCGTATAGCTGCCCTGCCAGGTATCGCCGCCGTCCAGCAGGAGGACATTGTCGTCGCCTCGCTCGGCGCGGGCGCGCTTGACGATCGTTGCGGTGCGATCGAGCCCGCCCATCTTGCCGTATTGCCCGGCCAGTGCCGCGAAGTCTTCTGACGTCAGCGCATAGGCATCGGGCGTGCCCGGTTCGATGTTGTAGAGCTTGAGGAAATCCGCGCCGGAGACATGCGGCGGCTGCCCCACGGCCTCGCCGACGCCGATGTTGACGGCTGGCTCGCGAAAGAAGACCGGCTTCAACTGAGCATGAATGTCGGTGATATGAAGGATCGTGAGATTGCCGAAATCGGGGGCCCCGAGCAGGTCGTCTTCGCTCATCAGCTGCTGCGCGGCCGCACGGGACCAGCGACCGGACAATCCTGAGCCGGTCAGGGCCGCCAAGGCCACCGTCGCGGTCAAAAACTCGCGTCTTGAAAACATAGCTTGTCCTCGTTCCGGACAGCACTGGCGATCCGGATTCGTCAACTCGTTTTGGAAAAGAAGACGCGAGGACGCCTACGGACACCCTCGCTGACTTGTTTTACTGCCGCACCGCAGGCGTTTCGACCGACAAGCCGCTACCGCGCCATGCGGTATAAACTTCCAAAGCCATCAGCTCATCGGAGAACGCCTTTGGCTCCTCGGCCCGTGTATCGCGAATGCAGCCACGGAAGCGGTTTTGGATCGAAACCAGATTCGACTGTTTCAGCCGATAGGTCGGAAAGCCGTTGGTCTGCCCCTGACTGAGATGATCGGCCCGAATGTACTGGCCAGAATTATCTTCGTGACAGGACGCGCAGGCCAGATTGAGTTGGCCGGTACGCAGATAATAGCGGTCCTTGCCCTTCTGCCACCAGTCCATCATCTCACCCTCGGCGAGATCGACCTTCGTCGGTTCGCCGAGCGACTGATGCTTGATGAAGGCAGTCAGGTCCTTCTGGTCCTGAACGTCGAACTTATAGGGCTCTGCCTCCATCCGCTCGGTCCGGCAGGCATTGATTTGCAGTTCGACATTGAACGGCTTCTGCTCTTTCTCGTTCCACTTCGGGTAATTCGCGCCAACGCCCTTCATCGACTCCGCGGCGTCATCATGACACGAGGCGCAGGACTTCCCGGCCGCTCCCTCGACGGTGTTCCAGATTTCCTGGCCCCGCTCGACATTCAACATGCCGGGATTCTCGAAACTGTCCGATTCGACCTGACGCGTTTCCGCCTCACGGTAGAGCCAGCCGGATTTCACTTCTTTGAAGGGATGCCCTTCTGGCTCGGTCGGCGCCGGCGCCACCGTGATCATTTCCTTACCGTCGATACTTAATTTCTCGTCGACCGGCTCGGCGGCAGCGCCAGAGACCAATGCGAGACTACCGAAAGAGACAATACCCATCAGGGCGATGGCAGTTTTTTTCACGCGGTTTTCCTCCCGATTGCAGTGATCGATGGATGGCCGGCCGGCTTCACAGAGCCGGCCCGGTCCTTATTTGACCTCGATCTTCTGCTCGTCCGTGTAGGTCTCGCCATTGTCGTCGACCCAGGTGAACTTGAACGTTCCGCTTTCCGGCACCTTGGAGGTGAACTCGAAATAGGGGTTCGCCGAAACCGCAGGCTCAAGGTTGGTCTCGAAGACCTTCGCTCCATTGAACTCGGCGGTGAACTTGTTGATGATCTGGCGCGGGATCACGTTGCCTTCTTTGTCCTTGCGCTGACCGGATTCCATATCATGACTGATCAGCGTCTTGATCGTCACGACCTCGCCGGCCTTGGCGCTTTTGGGGACTTTCACTCTGGGCTTGGATGCCATCTTTTCGTCTCCTCCGATGCCCGCGGCTCCCTAGGTCTTGGCCCGGCCGCGCATCGATCGATTTCTGATTCGGTGAGCTGGTCTTATCCGGCGATCAGCCGCCGCAACCACCAATCGTCACCTTGACTTCCTTGCGATCGGAGTAGGTCGTGCCATCGCTCAGCTTCGCCACCGCGATCACGTTCTGCGTCTTGGCAAGCCGAATGCGCGTCGTCGCCACGGCCGAGCCACTCATCGGCGTGAACAGGAAGGTCGCCACTTCCGGGTTGGGATTTCCGTCGGCGAAAATCGTGACGGATTCCACGTACTCGCCCTCTGTCATAGGGCTCTCGACCTCGACCGAGATCGGCACCGTGTTGCCGTTCTCGGCAATCTCAGGGGCGGTCAGCGAAATCTTGCCGGTCTGCGGCTCGGTACCGCCCGTCAGGGTCGACAGGGCCTTTTCCGTCTCCTCGGGAGTTGCGAAGGCCCGCCCGGGTGCAAACGCAACCACGCCGGCCGCCGCCGCGCCGGCGGACAGCGCGAACATTTGTCGTCTCGTGACATTCATTTTATCAACCTTTCACTATTCGCCGTTCAGCGTACCCAGATAGGCCACGACGTCCTCGACCTCTTGCGCCGACAGGATCGTCTTGCCCTGATGTTCTTCGGCGACGTCCACCCCCACATCGAGCGTATAGAAGCCCGGCATGACGGTCTGCTCACCAAACACTTGTTTCGCATTGGCGACGATCGCCCGTAGCTGCCCCGGCTCCCAGCGCGTCGCCACACCATCCATCACCGGCCCGACAGTTCCATGGAAAAGCTGGCCCGAAAGATCCTTGTTCGCGTGGCAGGCGAGGCAATTGCCAAGACTACGATCCGCGAAAACCTCGCGCCCCTTTTCCGGGTCGCCGGGTTGATCGGTCAAAGATTCTGTGACCGCCATATCTGTAAAGGCCACCTCAGCGGGCGCCGTTTCGGCGGCGCTGGCCAGCGGCGCGGTCGTGACGATCAAGGCGAAACTTAGCGCGAGAGAACGCGTCATGAACAAGACTTCCTCCGATTGCCGGCCTTTTCCGGCCGATCTGCTGCGATTCTGGAACTCAGCTTAGGCGATCCAGTGCGAAAAATGCAAGAATTGTTTTTTTTGAATATTTTGCGGTCGCTCAATCGAACTTGCTGCGCTGCAGCAATTAATTGGCCGGCTGAGCATCGATCAGACCTTTCTCTTCGAGCCTGCGCGCATGATACTTCTGAAAGTGCTCATCGCCGTCGTAGCCCTTGGTCTTGACCCACTCGAACATGTGAAGAAAGGTTTGCTTACCGAACAGGCCCGGCATCGTTGCCACTGCGGCCTCGCCTGCCGTTCCCTCTTCTGGCACTTCTTCCGGCATAAAGAGAATAGTTGGGGTGAACACGACGGCCCAACGCCGGCCCGCGCTCTTTTCCGTCAGCGTTTCGCCGTCGATGTCGGTCACTTCCTCGTCACCGAACAGATTGTACTGGATGACCTTGAAATTGGCCTGGATGTAATCCCGCACCTCAGGGTCGGTCAGCAGCTCCTCGTGCATCTTCTTGCAGTAGATGCAGCCGCGCTGCTCGAAAACCAGAACGAGGCGTTTGTCCTCGTCCTTGGCAGCCTGGATGTCTTCCGCCACATCCTTGAAGGTGAGGGAGAACCAGTCCTCCTTGTGCAGACCGTCGTCGCCGATTTCCACAGCGTAGGCGCTGCCAGCGAGAACGCCGATGAAGGCGCTGGCGATGATGAATTGCCTGAGCATGCAGTTCTCCTCTGTTTGCGAACCCGTCGATCAACCGATCGTCGCGAAGCCCGGAAAGGTTTCCAAAAGCCAATAGGATATCGTCGACATTTGCCCGGTCGCGAACAGGATCCCCGTGAACACCAACAGGCCGCCCATCACTTTCTCGACAGTGGCCATGTGGCGACGGAAACGCCCGACGAAATCCAGAAAGCGCGTGGCGAAAGCCGCCGCGATCAGAAACGGCACTCCGATCCCGAGCGAGTATGTCGCCAGCAGCGCCGCGCCGCGCAGGGCCGTCTCCTGCGAACCAGCGACAAACAGGATTGCCGCCAGAACCGGTCCGACGCAAGGTGTCCATCCGAACGCGAAGGCGAGCCCCATGACATAGGCGCCGACCGGCCCGGCCGGTTTCCTGGCTACTTGCACCCGCGCTTCACGATACAACAATCCCAGGCGCAACACGCCGAGGAAATGCAGCCCCATCACGATGATGATCACCCCGGCGATGATCGACAAGACATCGAACCACTGCGCAACAGCCTGGCCGATGATGCTTGCGGTCGCACCGAGAACGACGAAGACGGTCGTAAAGCCCGCGACGAAGGCGGTCGAAGCCAGCATGATCTGCCGAGCCACAGCGGGTTCGGAGCCGCGCTCACGCACCTGATCGAAGCTGAGCCCCGCCAGATACGCAAGATACGGGGGAACGATCGGCAGCACGCATGGTGAGATAAAGGATAGAAGCCCCGCCAGAAGGGCTGCACCGAATCCGACATCGAGCATTTGGAGTTTCCGAGGACGATCTTATGTTTGGGCTTCCGAAAGCGATCGTCTGCGCCTTAATGGAATCTAATTCATAGAAGAATGCATATGTTTTCATCCGTTGTAAATGTCCGCCCCTTCTCGCAGCTTCTACGGCTGGTTGTTGTCATGGCGGTTGCCGGGGCATCCCTTCTCGCCAATCGCTCCGCGTCGTCTGCCGCCGAGTTGCTGATGCTCGAACAGCCCGGCTGCGTCTGGTGCAAGCGCTTCAATGAAGAGATCGCTCCCGCCTATGCCAAGACCGACGAGGGTCGGCGTGCGCCGCTGCGCCGCGTCGATATCACAGAGGACTGGCCCGTGGATCTGGAGGGAATTCGGCCGGAACGGCTCACGCCAACTTTCATCCTGCTCGATAAGGGGGTAGAGATCGAGCGCATGATAGGGTATCCGGGAAACGAGTTCTTCTGGGGGCTGTTAGACGATATGCTGTCGAAACTGCCCGCAGCCGATACGGCTGCAGCCGATTGACGAGCCAGGACGGGCAACCAAATTGAGCAGCGTGACTCTTTGGGCCGTACCCAAATTCGACCAAACGACTTCGGTGGAGGAGTCCGACGCGTTTTTCGAGCAGGCGAAGAAAGCGAGCGACCTGCTGAAAGCGATGTCGCACGAAACGCGGCTGATGATCCTGTGCCTGCTCTCGGAAGGCGAACGCTCCGTCGGCGACATTGAAGCGATCTTGTCGATGCCGCAGGCGGCTGTCTCTCAGCAGTTGGCCAGGCTTCGTCTGGACCGGCTGGTGGTGACCCGCCGCGAAGGCCGCACGATTTACTACAGCCTCGCCAATGAGGAAGTGACGTCGCTGATCGGAACGCTGTACGATCTGTTCTGCGCCCCGGTCCGCAGGAAGTCGCTGTAGCCGACGGCTCGAGAATAAGGTTTGCGGATCAGCCAGTTGCGTCTGGTCGATGTCACGCCTAGCCTTCGAGGCGGAAGCGCACCGAGATGCGCATTGGGAGGCACCAACATGCTCATGGAAAGCGGCCTCGCGCTGCCGCTGGCCGGCCTGATTGCCGGAACGGCGATGGGCTACGTCGCGCGACGCTATCATTTCTGCACGATGTCGGCGCTGGAACGGCGCTGGTATGCCGGCGACGACAACGGTTTAAGAGCCTGGGGGTTGGCGATCATGGTCGCCATCGTGCTGAGTCAGGCTCTCAGCCTTGCCGGTCTCTTCGAACCTCAGCAAAGCTTTTATCTTTCCCCCTCCTTCGGCTGGACCGGCGCGATCTTGGGCGGTGTCGCCTTTGGCTTCGGCATGGCGCTGGTCGGCACCTGCGGCTTCGGCGCCCTTGTAAGGCTTGGCGGAGGGTCGCTGCGCGGCCTCATCGTGGTCGTCATTCTGGGGCTCTCGGCCCTCGCGGCGCAGCGGGGCGTTGTCGCCGTCGGCCGCGTCGCCCTCGTCGACTCCCAAGCTTACGATCTGTCCGCGCTGGGGTCGCCCGACCAGTCGCTCGGCTCGTTCGTGAGCGCGATCGCCGGCCGTGACCTGTCGTTCACAGTCGCTGTCCTGGTAGTCACGCTACTGGGGTCATGGATTTTCAGGTCGTCGGCGTTTCGCCATGATCACGGCAAGATCATCGCCGGCGTGGGGATCGGCGCGGTCGTCGCATTCGGCTGGGCGGCGACCTCATGGATCGCGGCCCGGTCCTTTGATCCCGTTCAGATCGAAAGCGCGTCCTTCGTGGTGCCGCCGGGGGACCTCATCCTGCAGATCATCGCCGTCACAGGTAGCCTGCCCGATTACGGTGTCGGCCTCGTTCTCGGCGTCGTCGTCGGCGCCGCGGCCGCCGCCGTGCAACGCCGCGACGTCCGCTGGGAAGCCTGCGACGACGCACGCGAACTGTCGCGTCACTTGGCGGGGGCTGCACTGATGGGAGTGGGCGGCGTGTTTTCGCTCGGCTGTACGATCGGACAGGGCATTTCGGCCGCCTCGCTTCTGTCGATTTCGGCGCCGATCGTGCTGATCTCGATCGCGATCGGAGCGCGGCTGGGCTTGGCCTATATCCTGGAAGGTTCGGTTCGTTACGCCTTCTTTCGCATCGAACGGGGTCCGGGGAAGTGAATCAGCCTGCAGGAACGAAGCGGTAGGCTGCACCCTCGACCTCCACACGCCCGATCCCGCCGTCGGGCAGGTGAAAGCCGACGAACCTGAGTTTCTCCGCCGCCAGCCGGTCGAGCAGCATGCGGCGCGTCAACGCCCCCTCCTCCCGGTCTTGATCCGCGCCCCAATGCCACTCCGGGCGAGCGAAGGAGACCGGGTCGTTGGAGATGGCATCACCGACGACCATCGCCGGCTCATCGAGGGCGTGAATCACGAAGGCCGTGTGGCCCGGCGTATGCCCGGGCGTCCCCATCGCCTCGATTCCGGGGATGATCTCCGTACCGGCCTGGAAGCGCTCGGTTCGCTCCTCGATCGCGTCAAAGCGGCTGCGAGCCCCGACGACGAAGGTCTTGCGATCGTCCGGCGCGGCGACAAGGGTTTCCTCCGAACGCCAGAAGTCCCATTCCGCACCGGAGATGTGAAACGTCGCCTCCGGGAAGACCACTTCGTCGAAATCATCGACGACCCCCCAGATATGGTCGGGATGGGCATGTGTGAACACGACGTCGGTGATCTCGGCGGGGTCGATCTCCGCGGCCTCCAGGCTCTCGATCAAGCGGCCCGCCGACGGCATGAAATTCGGCCCTGACCCCGCGTCGAAAAGGACGAGGCGATCTGGCAGACGGACGAGGGTCAGGTTGCAGGGCGGCGTCAATTCACCGGACTGGATGAAAGCCGCTCCCTCCAAAGCCTCGAGTTCGGCCTTGGGAATATCGGGCAGAACGAAGTTGAGCGGCAGGACCAGATTGCCGTCGCTGACAGTCGTCAGCGTTCCGGCGTCGGTCGACGCCAATGCGCTTCCCACAATGGCGGGTGCCAGCGGCACGGCGAGCCCCGCGAGCAGGGCTCGATTGAATGCGCGACGGCTGATCATTGGCTCAGTTCCCACGGTTTAGGATGGCCAGAACGATGGCCGGTACGGTCATATATTCATAAGAATGAATTGATTTCAAAGCCGCGGCGGCTGTCGGCCGCATCCGGTCAGGTGGAACGAGCGCGGCACGGCTCCCAAGAGCGCGTCAACCGGTCGTGCTACGTTTCAAATCCTGCCTGGGTCGGAGGTAACCCGTTCTGTCTGAGCAGGCTTACGGTCCAGACGGGCGTGTCGGCTGCCGGGTTGTGGGGATGGGAAACAGCTGATGAAAAAAAGTAGGCTTGCGGGCCGAACTTTTCCGGCCGGGTCGTTCATGCGACCTACGCCCTCTCCGATACGATGACGGGACGGAAAACCGCCAAAGCGGGAACCGATGAGCCGTCCGAATCCGGAGCGGATTGACGACGATCAATCAATTTCTTGAAATTGGATCGAATCGATCCTGTACCCTCACGATCTAGCCGAAGGCCTCTCGCCGTTCGTCGTGCTCTTCCCGGCCCCCATCGCGCTGTTCCAGCTTTTCGGCGTGCAACAGTTCGGCCTCGGCCTCCTCCAGCGCCAGCCGGGCGGCGTTCGTCTGGACCTTCAGATCCTTGACCGAATTGGTCAAATTGTCGCGACGGGCTCGGGCCGCCTTGGCGAAGGTGGGATAGGCGAAGTGCTGGACGTCACTGATTCCAGCCTTTTTTTCCTCGTTGACGATCTGATTATCGAGTTCAGCCGCCATCCGGGTGAACTCACCCATCATCAGCTCCAGCTGCTCGAGTTGGCGACGCTTTTCCGAGAGTTTGAAACGCGCCAGTCGCACCAGGTTGTCACGCTTCATACTCAAATCCCTAGCTGGAGGCTCCGTCTGGCGGAACACTCTTGAACAACGCGCTTGACGGGTTTCGGGCAAGCCTCGGGGGCTATGCGTCTTAACTGTCTGTTTACGCGCACCGTTAATCATAGGGGTGAGGATTTAAGGTCGGGTAAACCAGATTGACCCATTTCGCCGAACCCCGATCGGGGAACGCACAATTTGGGTTCCACGGAAGCATCGTGCCTTGAGCCATCCCGCAGATGCGTTGCGGTCAGATCCATGAAGGATCAAGAGTATTTGTTAACCATTGCCTGCCATTTTTTGGCCGAATTTAGACAACGAGAGCTTACCGAATATCCAAGTTCGGCACGGCTGGCTGAGAGGAATTTCTGATGCGCGTTCTTTTGATCGAAGACGACAGCGCCGTGGCACAGAGCATCGAGCTCATGCTGAAATCGGAAAGCTTCAATGTCTACACCACCGACCTGGGTGAAGAAGGCGTCGATCTTGGGAAGCTCTACGACTACGACCTGATCTTGCTCGACCTCAATCTTCCCGACATGTCCGGCTACGAAGTGCTGCGCACTCTGCGCCTGTCCAAGGTGAAGACGCCGATCCTTATCCTGTCCGGCATGGCGGGTATCGAGGACAAGGTCCGCGGCCTCGGCTTCGGCGCTGACGACTATATGACCAAGCCGTTCCACAAGGACGAACTGGTCGCACGGATCCACGCGATCGTCCGGCGGTCGAAGGGACATGCCCAGTCGGTGATCAACACCGGCGATCTCACCGTCAATCTCGATGCCAAGACCGTGGAGGTCGGCGGCCAGCGCGTGCATCTGACCGGCAAGGAATATGCCATGCTGGAGCTTCTTTCGCTGCGCAAGGGCACCACCCTGACCAAGGAGATGTTCCTCAATCATCTCTATGGCGGCATGGACGAGCCAGAGCTGAAGATCATCGACGTCTTCATCTGCAAGCTGCGCAAGAAGCTCTCCACGGCCACCGAAGGCAAGAACTACATCGAGACGGTCTGGGGTCGCGGCTATGTGCTGCGGGAGCCGGAAGAGGCACGCGCGGCCTGAGCGCAACGAATTCCAGTCAAAGCCAGAAGGCCCGCCCCGAACTCCCGCGGCGGGCCAATAGCGTTAGAACTTCAGCTTTAGAGCGCAAGCCGGCATCACGCCGCCGCTGACGACTCGAGATAGGGCTCTATCCAGGACCGAAGCGCTTCGCGTTCAAACGGCTTGTAGATAAAGTCCGTCGCCCCGGCACGCTTGAGACGGGTCATCAACCCCAGATTGGCATCGACGATCGAGGCAAGGATGACGAGGCTCGTGCCCTTCGCCATTCGGCGCATCTCGTCAACCAGTTCGGGGCCGGCGCTGTCACTGGGACACGCCGCGATGATGGCGATGTCCGGCAGCCCATTCTGCTTGATCCATTCCCGCGCTTCCGGGGCGTTGGGGACGCTTTCGACGGCGAGACCGAACTGTAGAAGGATGCGGGAAGCAATCTTCCGAATGACCGGCGCGTCGTCGACAATGAGACAGGTTTGCATAGCCTGACAACTCCGCTTGGTTCGCCCTGAACGATGTGTCGGGGTCGACCGTGGCGTAGTAGTACGCCCAGCGGGTTTTCGGTTCCGTTCAGAAACAAGGATAAAAATGCATGAAGCTGATCGTTCAGCTTTAGGATACCCGAAACACCACCGAGGCATCGTTCATTTCATGGACGACCGCCAGCCCCGCCTCCTTGGCCAGAAAGAGCGTGTAGTAGGGCTGTATCGCCTGGGCATCCACGGCTTCCTGGGCGGCATCGCCATTGAGCAGCGCGAGCAGGCGCGGCTGGATCCGAATCCGTTCTCCGGTCGCGCGGACACTGGCTCGGGGCGGATCGATCGCTTCGATCTCCACTCGAACCTCGCCGCCGCGACTGATCGAGGCGCTGGCCATAACCACGAGATTGAGGACGATCTTGGCGAAGTTCTTCACCGCGTAGCCGCCCTCGCCGTCCCAGACGAGATTGGCCTTTTCATGGTCCATATACCCCAACGCCGCCGTCTTGGCTTCGTTGAGATCGATGGTCGCAGTCGGCGAACCCGCAGACCCGAAGGCGATGCGCGCGAACTGCAGCTTGGCCACCGCCGATTTGAGCGAGTGCCGAACCAACTCCATCGACTCCCGGTCGCCGGGCATATCGTCCAGCAATTCCAATCCGCTCTGGATCCCGAAGACCGGCGAGATGATATCGTGACAAAGCTTGCTGGACAGAAGTGCGGCGAGATCAGCCGCGGAGAGTTCTGGAAGGGTCGTCATAAAAGGTCCGTTTCGATCGAGACAGGGGGACGCGATCACAGCGAATCACCCGTCCCATTTCGATACGAAGCATGATTTCAACCGAGACTCCCGTCAACCGATGGCGGTGGGCCAATCGGCGAAGAGAAATGTGTTCGTGACGCTTCGGCGTTAGGCAATTGAAAAGCATGTTTTGTTCAAATGCCGGGGAAGTCGCCCGCGATGGGCGCCATGCGGGCCCGGCGCACGTCGCCGGCACACCCGCTTTCTCGAAAGGAGCCGGTCATGAACGGTATTATCCGGACGGTCCGCAATTTCGTTTTCGCCACGGCCGCGATGCTGGCATCGGGCCTCGCTGCGCCAGCCCCCGCCATGGCTCAGGCCAATCCGGCCGGCTACAACATGGACGAGGTCATCCAGACCGGGCATCAATTCTTCGGCACGACATCGGGAAGCCTGGCTCAGGTCGTCGAGCGGGCATTCCAAAGTTACGGGCTGCCGAACGGCTATATCCTCGGCGAGGAAGCGGCGGGCGCCTTCTTCGGGGGGCTGCGGTTTGGTGAGGGCACGCTTTTCACCAAGAATGCCGGCCAGCACCGCATCTTCTGGCAAGGACCCTCGCTCGGCTTCGACGTCGGCGGTGACGGCGCGCGCACGATGATGCTCGTCTACGACCTGCCGTCGGTCGAAGCGGTGTATGGCCGTTTCGGCGGAGTGTCCGGCAGCGCCTATCTGATCGGCGGACTCGGCATGACGGTGCTGACGCGCGACAATATCGTGCTGGTGCCGGTCAAGACCGGCGTCGGCGCGCGGCTCGGGGTCAATCTGGGTTATCTGAAGCTGACGCCGATGCCGACCTGGAACCCATTCTGACCGATGCGCAGAGCATCGGACCAAAAAGTGGAATCCGGTTTTTGATGATTCCGAAGCTCAATCAAACTGTTAGCGCGTCCTCTGTGCGTCCGGACAGGCGCATGGCGCTCTAACGGCGTTGCCTGAAGAGCATACCGGCACGGCAAACGCCGTCGAAAAATTGCCCGGAGGCGGCACCAATGGCGACTTCTGCGTTATAGGTTCTTTCGGCAGTTTCACGCGAAGGACCCCATGATCGCCACCGGCCTGACCTTTCTCCTCGGCTTTTTCGCCGCGATGCTGCCCGCGCTTCTCGTTGCGCCGGTGATCTGGCGTCGCGCCAAGCGGCTCGCCCGGCGTGAGTTCGAGGCAACGATCCCGTCCAGCGTGAACGAAATTCGCGCCAGCTTCGATCATGTTCGAGCCGAGGCCGCGCTCCAGTCCCGGCAACGGGAGATGGATGCGCTGGCGATGCGCGACAAGGCCGCGCTGGAGCGAGCGGACGCAGGACGTGTAGCGCGCGAGAATGCAGAGTTGCGTGCGCACAGGCGCGGTCTGGCCGAGACCGTGGCCCAGCAGGAGAGCGACCTCAAGGAGCTTGCGGCAGCGCTGGCATCGCGTGAGGAAGAGTATGGTCGCCTCGAAAGTCAGTTGCGTGAGACGCAATTGGATCTCGAACGCAGCACGGACGAAATGGACGATCTCGCAGCGCGCTTTCGCGAACTCACCCAGATCGCGGAAGAGAGGAAGATCGACACCCTTACCCTCGACAGCAAGCTGGAGCGCGTATCCGACGATTTGCGTTCGGCCGAACGGCGAGAAGGCGAGAAGGCGAGTGCCGTCGAGCGGCTACGCGGCGAGTTGAATACGCTCGAGGGTCGTCTTCACAGGGAAAAGGTCGCCTCACGCAAACTGGAAGAGAAAGTGATCCGGCTCACGGCCCGTCTGGCCGATCAAGAGGAACAGGTCTCTGCCCACGGGCCGCGCCCAACCGGTCTGCTTCCTGACGAGAACATGATCGAGCAGGACGTCCCGGACGTGCCGATGGACGGCCGAGAGCCCTCAGTGACCGACGAACCCGAAACCCGCAAGGCAGCGGTCCCCCCGTCCAAGCCGACAATCGGCCAAAGCGTCCGAGATGCGCTCGATCTACCCGAGCATCCGCTCGGCGAGGAGCATCTCGAAGAGGCGGATTTGCGCCAGCGTATCAGTGACATCGCCGCGCGGGTCGTTCATTTGACCGCCAAGGCCGAGGGAACCGGTTCCCCGATCGACACGATTCTCGAAGAGGCCGAGAAAGCCCCGTCTTCTTCCAGCGACCCCGAAGCCAAGCAGGTCACCCTCGCCGACCGGGTCCGCCGTCTCCGCGACAACGAAACCGCCGGCGGCCGGGCGACCGGATAGATAGCAAACGCGCCGCGCCTCCGCTCGGCGTTCTATCGTCCTCGATTCGTATAGAGGTTGGACAGCACGATCGCGGCGGCGGTGGCCACGTTGAGGCTATCAACGTCGGGCTCCATTTCGATGCGGACCGTTTCCATCCTCTGCATCAGCTCCGGCGATAGGCCCCTTCCCTCGGCTCCGAGGAAAAGCGCCATCGGGCCGTCGGAACCGAGCTCGCGAAGCGCGATTCCCCCGGCCGGCGAAAGCGCAATCGTCCGATACCCGGCGTCACGGCATAGACTCATGAGGTCAGTACCGGCGCCCACCCGCGCCCAAGGCATCGTCATCACCGTCCCGACCGAAACCCTGAGCGCCTTGCGGTAGAGCGGGTCGCAGGACGTCGCATCGAGCAGGACCGCGCCCGCGCCGAACGCGGCGGCGTTTCGGAAGATCGCACCGACATTGTCGTGATTGGCGATTCCGACCGCCACCACGAGCGGACGGCTATGCGCCGCCGCGGAGGCGATCATGTCGGTCGGCGTTGGCCTGACGCCTTCTTCCTTGCCATGGGCGAGGACACCGCGATGCATCGCGAAGCCGGCGATCCGGTCGAGAACCTCCCGCTCCGCGACGTAAACCGGCACACCCGGCGGCAGACGTGACAGAAGGTCGCTGAGGCCCGCCAGACGGTTGCGCAGGACAAGCAGCGCGGTCGGCCGGAATTGCCGGGAGGCGAAAAGTTGGTCGAGAACGACCGTGCCCTCGGCGATGAATCCGCCCCGGCCGGTCAGGTCCCGATCGCGAATGTCGCGAAACACCTCGATGCACGGATCCGCCGGATCATCGATCGCGATCGTTTCCGGCACCGGACCGCCTCACCCCAGCCTGGCGGCGTGCCAGCGCAGATGGTCTTCCATGAAGGTCGAGATGAAATTGTAGCTGTGATCGTAGCCGGGCTGCCGCCGCAGCGTCAGGCCGATTCCGGCCTTGGCGCAGGCTGCTTCCAGCAGCTCCGGCCTGAGCTGCTCGGTGAGGAAATTGTCGGCCATGCCCTGATCGATGAACAGTTCGTCGACCCGGGCGCCATCCTCGATCAGCGCGACGGCATCGTGCTTGCGCCAGACCGCGCGATCGTCGCCGAGATACATCGCCAGCGCCTTGTGCCCCCAAGGCACCTGGCTCGGCGCCCCGATCGGCGCGAAAGCGGAGACGGCCTTGTAGCGGTCGGGGTAGGTCAACCCGATCGTGAGCGCGCCATGGCCGCCCATCGAGTGGCCCATGATCGACTGCCGCGCCGGATCGGCCGGAAATTCGGCGGCGATCAGACCCGGCAGTTCCTCCGTCACATAGCTCCACATGCGATAGTTCTTGGCGAAGGGCTCGCGCGTCGCATCGACGTAGAAGCCGGCTCCCAGGCCCGCGTCATAGGCCGCGTCCGGATCGTCCGGCACGCCCTCGCCGCGCGGGCTCGTGTCCGGCGCGACGAAGATCAGGCCAAGTTCGGCGCAGGCGCGGCGATACTCGCCCTTCTCCATCACATTGGCATGGGTGCAGGTGAGGCCAGACAGATACCAGACCACCGGCAGTTTCGCTCCGGCCTCATACTCCGGCACGAAGACCGCGAAAGTCATGTCGGTGCCGGTTGCCTCGGAGGCGTGGCGGTAGACGCCCTGGACGCCGCCATGGGCCTTGCTGATCGAAATCGTTTCCATGGCTCAGAACACCACGACCGAGCGGATCGACTTGCCCTCGTGCATCAGGTCGAAGCCTTTGTTGATCTCTTCGAGGGTCAGCGTGTGGGTAATCATCGGGTCGATCTCGATCTTGCCATTCATGTACCAGTCGACGATCTTTGGCGTGTCGGTGCGACCCCGCGCGCCGCCGAAGGCCGAACCCTTCCAGACCCGGCCGGTGACCAGCTGGAAAGGCCGGGTCGAGATTTCCTTGCCGGCTTCCGCGACGCCGATCACTACCGAGACGCCCCAGCCGCGATGACACGCTTCCAGCGCCTGACGCATGACCATCGTGTTGCCGGTGCAGTCGAAGGTGTAATCGGCGCCACCGTCGGTCAGTTCGACGAGATGGGCGACAACGTCGCCCTCGATCTCCTTCGGATTGACGAAATGGGTCATGCCGAAGCGTGTCCCCCACTCCTTCTTGTCGTTGTTGAGGTCGACACCGATGATCTTGTCGGCGCCGACCAGGCGCGCGCCCTGGATGACGTTGAGCCCGATGCCGCCGAGGCCGAAGACGACGACGTTGGCCCCCGGCTCCACCTTGGCGGTGTTGACCACGGCGCCGACGCCCGTCGTCACGCCGCAGCCGCAGTAGCAGGCGGTCTTGAACGGCGCGTCCACGCGGATCTTGGCGACGGCAATTTCCGGCAGAACGGTGAAGTTCGAGAAGGTCGAGCAACCCATATAATGGTGGATCGGCTGACCCTTGTAGCTGAAGCGCGTCGTGCCGTCCGGCATGACGCCCTTGCCTTGGGTCGCGCGGATCGCGGTACACAGATTGGTCTTGCCCGACAGGCACGACTTACACTGGCGGCATTCCGGCGTGTAGAGCGGAATGACGTGGTCGCCGGGCTTCACATAGGTCACGCCGGCGCCGATTTCGCGCACCACGCCCGCGCCCTCGTGGCCGAGAACGGACGGAAACAGGCCCTCGCTGTCCAAACCATCCAGCGTATAGGCATCGGTGTGGCAGATGCCGGTCGCCATGATCTCGACGAGGACTTCGCCTGCCTTCGGGCCTTCGAGATCCAGTTCGACGATCTCCAGCGGCTTTTTGGCTTCGAACGCAACGGCGGCTCTGGTCTTCATGTGGGAATCTCCAAACTGTCGGTGCCGCGTCTCTGCTAGACGTTTCGCGCCGCGATGCAAATCCGGCGGAGCCAAAAATCTTAGGCCCGCCAGTCGCCATCGCGAGCCGTGGGCGCGCTGTCTTGCCCTCATCTGCCCGGTAGCCCCAGGGAGGAGAGCGAGGTGATTGCCGCACAGGGCGCGACACGCCACGGCGGTCTGCCACACCGCCTCGCTAGCGACAGCATCGTCCTAGGGCAGTCGGACTTTTATGAGCGCCCGTTACTCATCGGCGAACGCACGCCGGTGAGACACGCAATCAAAAAATTTCAAATTGACAGGGAGGCAAATGGTACGCCCAAGGGGAATCGAACCCCTGTTTGCGCCGTGAGAGGGCGCCGTCCTAACCGCTAGACGATGGGCGCTTATTGCAGGGCACGCTATAACGGCAGCCAGTTGCCGACGCAAGAGGCTTTTGCCGCTTTCGTCGATGCCAACCGTCAGCCGTCGGACAGGGCATAGCTGGCGAGAATGCTGCCGTCGGAAAGCGACACGAGCAGCAGTCGCATCCCCGTTGCCGTTCGAATCCGTAACAGTGCCCGGTCGCCGTCAAGCGAGGTCTCGACGATGTCGGCTCCCGCCGGGATCGCGATGGCCAGCTCCGCGCCCGGTTGAGGGCGCGCGCCGCCCGAACCGCTGGAGACCTTGTAGACAACGGCGGACAGCACGGCCATAACCGCGATCAACATGATCCCGATCGAAACCGCCAAAAGCCGCACCAATTTGCGCCGAACCCGTTCGGTCGCCGGGTCGAGCGGCTTTTCGATCTCACTGTCGTCGCTATGGGTCATGGCCGGTCCGGCGGGCTCCGTTCTCATCGGTGCCCGCTCCTACAGGCGATAAGGCTATGGATACAAGACGTTTCATGGTCGATACCGCCGGAGCCGGCGAGCGGCTCGACAGCTTTCTGGCCGCGGCCAGCGACGGGACACTCTCGCGTAGCCGGGCCAAGACCTTGATTTCCGAGGGGCGCGTTTCGATCAACGGCGAGAATGTCCTCGTCGCCAAGCGCAAGCTCCGCGCTGGCGAGGTCGTCGATGTCGCCATGCCGCCTCCCACTGACGCCGCCCCCTCGGCGGAGGCGATTCCGCTTTGCGTCGTGCATGAGGATGCGGACCTCATCGTCATCGACAAGCCGGCGGGTCTCGTCGTCCATCCGGGCCCCGGCAATTGGACCGGAACCCTCGTCAACGCACTGCTCCATCATTGCGGCGACAGCCTCTCCGGCATCGGCGGCGTGCGCCGGCCCGGAATTGTCCACCGCCTCGACAAGGAGACCAGCGGCCTCTTGGTCGTTGCCAAGTCCGATACGGCCCATCGGGGTCTTTCGGAGCAGTTCGCCGCGCATGGCCGCGACGGCCGCCTGTCACGCGCCTATCTCGCAATCGTCTGGGGCACGCCTGCCAGACCCCGCGGCACCGTCGACGCGGCCCTCGGCCGCTCGGCCAGCGACCGCGTCAAACGGGCCGTGGTGCCGGAGGGGCGTAGCGACGCCCGCCATGCGATCACCCGCTACGCCTTGCGTGCCGCCTCGCCGCTCGACGGCGGCCTGGCCTCCCTGGTCGAATGCGTGTTGGAGACCGGACGCACGCATCAGATCCGGGTTCATATGGCCCATATCGGTCAACCGCTGGTGGGCGACGATGTCTACGGGGCGGGATTTCGCACCAAATCAGAGCGCCTCGACCCGGATGCCAAACGTGTCGTCCAAGGCTTTCGCCGCCAAGCGTTGCATGCCCACCGTTTGGGATTCGTCCATCCGGTCTCGGGCGCGCCCCTGTCCTTCCAGTCGCCCTTGCCGAAGGACATGGTGGAACTCTGCGCTGCTTTCGGCATTGCACAGCAGTGAGAAGTGAGTTCAAGATTCGGTCGCGCTTCCCCTGAACGCACTGTTCAGAGGCTCGTTCACGCCGCGTGACACGCGATTGTGCCGTGAATTCGGTGCACCAAACCCTATATAATAAGGTCTGCGCGAACGGGGTATTTGCGGTTCGCGACCCGGCCGGCTTCTTTCGAAGCGGCCGATTCAACGATGGAGGGCAACGAATGGCCCAGGCTAATCTTCCCAGTATCGCTTCGGGTGAAGCCGGTCTCAGCCGCTATTTGGAAGAGATCCGCCGGTTCCCGATGCTGGAGCCTCAGGAAGAATACATGCTGGCCAAGCGCTATGCGGAACACGACGATCGTGACGCCGCACATAGGCTGGTGACCAGCCATCTGCGGCTCGTCGCGAAGATCGCCATGGGCTATCGCGGTTACGGGCTGCCGATCGGCGAAGTCGTTTCCGAGGGCAATGTCGGCCTGATGCAGGCGGTCAAACGTTTCGATCCGGAGCGGGGTTTCCGCTTGGCGACCTACGCCATGTGGTGGATCAAGGCATCGATCCAGGAATACATCCTGCGGTCGTGGAGCCTCGTGAAGATGGGCACGACCGCGAATCAAAAGCGTCTGTTCTTCAACCTTCGCAAGATGAAGAGCCGCATCCAGGCCCTTGAAGAGGGTGATCTGCGGCCGGATCAGGTGGACCAGATCGCCACGCAGCTCGGCGTTTCGGCCGAGGAAGTCGTCTCGATGAACCGCCGTCTCTCCGGCGATGCCTCGCTGAACGCGCCGTTGCGGGCCACCGAGGGCGAGTCCGGCGAATGGCAGGATTGGCTCGTCGACGATAGCGAGTCGCAGGAGGATTCGCTCGCGCGCGAGGACGAGCTCGATCAGCGTCGCGGCATGTTGAACAATGCGATGGATGTTCTCAACGATCGCGAACGGCGCATTTTCCAGGCGCGTCGTCTCTCCGAAGACCCGCTGACGCTCGAGGCGCTCTCCGGCGAGTTCGACATCAGCCGCGAGCGCGTGCGCCAGATCGAGGTCCGTGCCTTCGAGAAGGTGCAAAAGGCCGTTCGCGACACCGCCGAGGCGGCGCATCGAGCACTGCGGCCGGTTGACCAGGCCAGCACCTGACCGACACGACAGCCGATTGAAAAACCCAAAGGACCGGTTCGCCCATGGCGCACCGGTCCTTTTTTGTTCAGATCGTCGACCGCGTTGGAGCGGCACGGGCGGCAACCGATGCTCGACCACATCTCCAGGTCGAGCGAAACGGGCGCCCTCGCCAAAGACCTTGAAAGATCGTCAGGTTTTTGCGTTCCAGGCGTCGAGAGCTTCCTTGAAGACGCGATCTCCCGGAATCCCCTTCTCGATCGACATCAACGCCCGCCGCCCAGTCTCGTAAGCGATCGGAATATCGATCCACTGTTCGCTTTTCAGCAGCGAGAGATTGCTCTGCATCGCCTGTTCGAGATTGTTCAGCGCGATGATGAAGAAGCCGTCGGAGATCTTGCCCGCGACTCCGATTAGCGGCTCGCCGCGCGCCTGCTCGGTCGCTTTCAGTGCCAGACGCTGCACGTTGGCGACGCCGCCGCCGCTGAAATTCGCCGGCGTGGTGAAGAGAAGCTCGATGACGTGGCTTGCCGGCAGCGTCGGATCGGCGTTCCGGCGAATGGTCATCGTCATCTTGAGATTTTCATCCGGAACCTCGGCGACGGCGCGGATCGCCGGTTCCGGAGGCTGCCCCTCGCTCGGCGATTCGTTGACCACCGACCAGACGACATTGCCGCCTTCCTGCGTGCCGGACGTCGTTTCCGTCCGCTCTTGATAGAACACCGCCTTTTGCGCCACGGCGGGCGTGTTGCCGGTGGCCGGTTCGACAGCGGCGACTTCGGGGCTTGCGGCTTCTTCACCGGCAACTGGCGTCTGCGCCTCCGCGGGTGCGGCACCGACCACAGCCGGATCCTCCCCGATTTCGCTGCTGATGGTCGGCGACGCGGAGGATTCCGCCGGTACCGGCGATGCCGGAGCGATATCCGTTCCCTCGTCGAACGCGTTGGGTTCGCCCGCCGCCGGTCCCTCGTCCACTTCGGTCCCATCCGGAAGCAGCCGTTGGGTAAATTGCCGGGCCGATTGGCCCCGCGGCGCCTCGGCACCGGCCACGTCACTTATGCCGGTGGATTCTGCCGTTCCGCCGTTCGCGGTCCCAGAAGCATCCGGAGCCGCCGTCGCAACCGCCGGCGCCTTGTCTGTCGTGGTGGCGATGTTGTTGAGATCCGATGGGGCAACCAGCAATGCCTCGATCTGGTCGCGATAGGTCCATCCAACGGCTCCAAGGCCGCCCAACAGCAGGATGACGAGGGTCGCGGCGATCAGCGAACGCCCCTTGCCCGATCCTTTCCGCTTCCCGCGCGGCGAATAGCGCGGGCCTGAAACATCGGCCTCGGGGATGTCGTCGTCTGTGCGGATACCCGCGGGAATTCTTTCGTCGTCGTAGAATGCATCGTCATGGGTTCCGTCGGCCTCGCGTCGCGCCGCCCCGGATGCGGTGGGGACGATGAACGGGGAACCGACGGGGGATGGCCCGGCCGCCGCCTCGGGCTCCTCCGTCGCGGTCGGGAAAAACGGCGGCGGCTCATGACGCGGCGTCGCTGCGGATTTCTTCAGTCCCGGGAAGACCGAATCGACGATTCCACTCCCGCTCCGCTCCGTCGTCCTGCCGCCTGAACTGGTCCGCGAATCGGGTGTCCCACCGCCCTGTTCCGCGGGGTGGCCGGGCAGCGAGGGAGCCTTCGGCAAGACGGCTTTCGGCGCTGACGGAGCGGGACTTTCGCTCGCGCCCACCCAGGCCTCCGGCGCTGGTGCATCCGAATAGTCCCCGCCGGGTCTGCCCCGCGCTTCCGACGTATCGGCCGCCAGGAGCGCCGCCAAGTCGTCATCCGGCTCGCCATCCGTTGGTCCGGCATAATGTTCTTCGGTGCGTGTGATCGCGTCTTCAAGCGCGGTAAGCCGCGTGGCGACGACGTTCTCGGCCAACGGCGGATTCGCCGCGTCGATCTGTCTTTGAATCGCCGCGCGGGCCTTATCATAGACCTTGGCGCGCATCTGCGGCGTAGCGCGCGGCAGGCCGTCGATGGTTTTACGAAGTACGCCGCTCAAGTCCGCCATGGATCGCAGTCACTCACTTGTCTTGATTTTCTGGTGTCCCGGCGTCCGGACTCTAATCCTGAAACGGATCGCGAACAAGTATTGTGTCGTCCCGCTCCGGCGAGGTCGACAGAAGCGTCACCGGCGCTTGCACCAATTCTTCTATGTGCCTGACATATTTGACGGCTTGGGCCGGAAGATCGTTCCAGCGCCGCGCGCCGGCGGTCGTATCTTTCCAGCCTTCCAAAGTCTCGAAGATCGGCTCGACCCGCTGTTGCTCTGACAGACTGGCAGGAAGATAGTCGATTTGCTTGCCATCCAGATTGTAACCGACGACGATCTTGATCTCCTCAAGACCATCTAACACGTCTAATTTAGTTAATGCGAGCCCGTCGATGCCGTTGAGGGCGACCGCTTGACGCACGAGAACGGCGTCGAACCAGCCGCAACGGCGCTTGCGACCGGTGACGGTGCCGAACTCGCGGCCCTTCTCGCCAAGAAAACGGCCAATCTCGTTATCCTGCTCGCTGGGGAACGGCCCTTCCCCCACCCGCGTCGTGTAGGCCTTGGTAATGCCGAGGACGAAGCCGATGCTGCCAGGCCCAAGGCCCGAACCGGCCGACGCCTGCCCGGCAACGGTATTGGAGGAGGTCACGAAGGGGTAGGTGCCATGGTCGATGTCGAGCAACGTTCCTTGGGCGCCCTCGAACAGGATTCGGTCGCCGGCCTTGCGCCGCTCGTCGAGAAGCCGCCAGACGCGGTCGATAAAAGGCGTGATTTCATCGGCGATCGAGGTCAACTCGTCGAGGATCGTCGCCGGGTCGATCTCGTTCTGCCCAAGACCGCGCCGCAAGGCATTGTGGTGAGCGAGCAGGCGATCGATCCGGTCCGGCAGGCTGTCGGGATGGGCCAGATCCATGACGCGCAGTGCCCGCCGACCGACCTTGTCCTCATAGGCCGGGCCGATTCCGCGCCCGGTCGTCCCGATCTTGGTGCCGACACTGGCATTTTCCCGCGTCGCGTCGAGTTCGCGATGCAGCGAGAGAATCAGCGCCGCGTTGTCGGCGATGCGCAGCGACTGCGGATCGATCGAAACGCCCTGCGCCTCGAGACGCTTTTTCTCCGCGACGAAAGCATGGGGATCGAATACGACGCCATTGCCGATCACCGACAACTTGCCCTTGCGAACGACACCGGACGGCAGCAGCGAGAGCTTGTAGGACGTTCCGTCGACGACGAGCGTATGGCCGGCATTGTGTCCGCCTTGGAACCGCACGACCACGTCCGCCCGTTCCGACAGCCAGTCGACAATCTTCCCCTTACCCTCGTCTCCCCATTGCGATCCGACGACGACAACGTTGGCCATTAACAGTCCTCTTGCAGTTTTCGTCCGCCCGCCTGGTGCGAGGCGCGCGGACTATAGTCAAGCACCCCGCCGGAAGCGAGGGCGTGAAGCGACCGAACTTGCGGAAAATGCCCGCCCGGGCGGCTTTGTTCGCTCAGCGAGCGCAAAGCCCCGATTCATCAGGCATGCTTATTTGACCGCAATCCCCCTATGCGACCCGGCCGCGCCCACGTAAACGCAAGGCCATGACATCTCGTTTCCGGCACCCCTACCTTATCCTGGCGACCGTGGCCCTGTTGTGGGGCGGCAATGCGATCGCGGGCAAGCTCGCCGTCGGACACGTCTCGCCGATGCTGCTCACCTTGCTACGCTGGACTTTCGCGTGCCTGTTCATGGCGCCCTTCGCGCTCCGCGACGTGCGCCGGGAGTGGCCCGTGATCCGGCGCAACCTGCCGTTTCTCTTCGCGCTCGGCGGGCTCGGCTTCGCCACCTTCAACGCAATCTTTTATCTGGCGTTGAACTACACCACGGCGATCAACGTGACGATCGAGCAATCGGCGATGCCGTTGATCGTGTTGCTGGCAAACTTCCTCCTCTTCCGCATGCCGGTTTCGTCCTTCCAAATCGTCGGCTTCTCCCTGACCTTGGTCGGCGTCGTACTGACCGCCTCGCATGGCGAACCGTCGGCGCTTCTGGCCCTCGACCTCAATCGCGGCGACGCCCTGATGATGATCGCTGTGCTGCTTTACGGCGGTTACACGGTGGCCCTACGATTCAAGCCGGTGCTCAACTGGCGCTCGACGATCTTCGTGCTCGCCGCCTCCGCCCTCGTCGTCTCGGTGCCCTTCGCGGCGGCGGAGTGGGCCATGGGCGATACGCGCCTACCCGACGGCCAAGGCCTCTCCGCCGCGCTCTACACGGCGATCTTTCCCTCGCTCATCGCTCAATCGCTCTACATCCGCGGCGTCGAGATGATCGGACCGAACCGCGCCAATCTGTTCATCAATCTGGTGCCGATCTTCGGCGCGATCCTCGCCGTACTAGTCATCGGCGAGACACTTCGCACCTACCACATCATCGCGCTCGCCTTCGTTCTCGGCGGCATCATGCTGGCCGAACGCGGGGCGGCGATGCGGCATCGAACGCCGGATACGAAAACGGCGCCCCGCTAATAGCGCGACGCCGTATCGATCAACGAGACCTGGCCTCTCGGATCAGCCGACGACGTCCGCGACGTCGAAGCGCAAGGGTTTTGCGCTGGCGATCTCCTTGTGGGAGCGCACTGCGTCCAGCACATCTTCAGGCACCGGCGAATCGACGTAGAGCAGCGCGATCGCGTTTCCGCCGGGCCGGTCGCGACCGAGCTGGAAGTTGGCGATGTTGACGCCTGCCTTGCCGAACACCGTGCCGAGCAGACCAATGATGCCCGGCGCGTCGTTATTGGTCGTATAAACCATGTGCCGGCCGACTTCGGCGTCGAGATTGATGCCCTTGATCTGGATGAAGCGAGGCTTGCCGTCGGAAAAGACGGTTCCGGCAACCGATCGGGTCTGCTTTTCGGTGACGACCGTCAGCTTGATATAGCTGTCGAAGACGCCCGACTTGTCGCGCCGCGACTCGGTCAGCTGGATGCCGCGTTCCTTCGCCATGATCGGCGCCGAGACCATGTTGACGTCCGAGACCTGGCTCTTCATCAACCCGGCCAGCGCCGCGCTGGTCAACGCCTTGGTGTTCATCGCCGCCACGCTTCCGTCATAGGTGATTTCCACCGATTTGATCGCCTCCTCGGTAACCTGACCGGCGAAGGCGCCGAGGCACTCCGCCAGTTGGACGAATGGCGTCAGGATCGGCGCTTCCTCGGCCGTGATCGACGGCATATTGATCGCGTTCGCGACCGCGCCCCGGATCAGATAGTCCGACATCTGCTCGGCGACCTGGAGCGCGACATTCTCTTGGGCCTCGGAGGTCGAGGCGCCCAGATGCGGCGTGCAGACAACGTTCTCGAGACCGAAGAGCGGCGAGTTCGTTGCCGGCTCCACCTCGAACACGTCGACGCCTGCGCCCGCCACCTTGCCGGACTTGATTGCCTCGGCCAGATCCGCCTCGACGATCAGGCCACCGCGCGCACAGTTCACGATCCGGACGTCATCCTTCATCTTGGCGATCGCCGCCTTGTCGATGATGCCCTTGGTCTTGTCGGTCATCGGCGTGTGCAGGGTGATGAAGTCGGAGCGCTTGAAGAGATCGTCGAGTTCGACCTTTTCGATGCCCAGATGCGCGGCGCGATCGGCCGACAGGAACGGGTCGAAGGCGATGACCCGCATCTTCAGGCCGACGCCGCGCGCGGCGACGATGGCGCCGATATTGCCGCAGCCGATGATGCCGAGCGTCTTGCCGGTGATCTCGACGCCCATGAAGCGGTTCTTCTCCCACTTGCCGGCCTGGGTCGACGCGTCGGCGGCGGGCAGCTGGCGCGCGACGGCGAACATCAGCGCGATCGCGTGTTCGGCGGTGGTGATCGAATTGCCGAAGGGCGTGTTCATCACGATGATGCCCTTCCGGCTGGCGGCCGGAATGTCGACATTGTCGACGCCGATGCCGGCGCGCCCGACGACCTTCAGCTTGGTCGCGGCCTGGATGAGCTTTTCCGTGACCTTGGTGGCCGAGCGGATGGCAAGGCCGTCATACTGGCTGATGACTTCGAGGAGCTTGTCCTTGTCCTTGCCGAGATCGGGCATGTAATCGACCTCGACGCCGCGGTCGGCGAAGATCTGGACGGCGGTCTTGGACAGCTTGTCGGAAACGAGAACGCGGGGTGCCATGGGTGGGGTCCTTGGAAGAATGGGGAAATGGAGCGATGAAACGCGGAGGCGTTGGCGATGGCTGCGGCGCCGTTCTTCTCCCCTGCGGGGAGAAGGTGCCCCGAAGGGCGGATGAGGGCTTCGTAGAGCGACGGCGTCGAAGAGGAGGACGAGACGTGCCCGTCAGACCCTCACCCAGCCGGAGCTCCGCGCCGTCCACCCTCTCCCGCAGGCGGGAGAGGAATGGCGCACGCGCCTCAGGCCGCTTGCGCGAGGCCGGCCTTCTGAACGTCGTAGGCCCAGCCGATCCAAGGCATCAGCGCTTCGACGTCGGCGGTTTCGACCGTCGCGCCGCACCAGATGCGCAGGCCCGGAGGCGCATCGCGATAGGCGCCGATGTCGAGGGCAACGCCCTCCTTCTCCAGCAGCGCGGCGACGCCCTTGGCGAAGGCGGCCTGTTGGTCGGCCGTGAGCCGCGCGACGGCCGGATCGGCGAAGGTGAGACAGACGGACGTGTTCGACCGCAGCGCCTTGTCCGCGGCCAGGAAGGACAGCCACGGATTGGCCGCGACATAGGACTCGACGGCCGCGAGATTGGCGTCCGCCCGGGCCTTCAGGGCAGCGAGGCCGCCGATCTCTTTCGACCACGCCAGCGCGTCGAGATAGTCCTCGACGCACAGCATCGAGGGCGTGTTGATCGTCTCGCCCTTGAAGATGCCTTCGATGAGCTTGCCGCCCTTGGTCAGTCGAAAGATTTTCGGCAGCGGCCAGGCCGGCTTGTAGCTTTCCAGCCGCGCGACCGCGCGGGGGCTGAGGATCAGCATCCCGTGTGCCGCCTCGCCGCCGAGCACCTTCTGCCAGGAGAAGGTGACGACATCCAGCTTGTCGTAGGGCAGATCCTGCGCGAACGCGGCCGAGGTCGCGTCGCAGATGGTCAGGCCCTTGCGATCCGCCGGAATGGCGTCGCCATTCGGCATCCGCACGCCCGATGTGGTGCCGTTCCAGGTAAAGACCACATCGCGGTCGAAATCGACCTGGGCGAAGTCGACGATCTCGCCATAAGGTGCCTCGAAGCTGCGCGCGTCGTCGAGCTTCAACTGCTTGATCGCGTCGGTCACCCAGCCGGCACCGAAGGATTCCCAGGCGAGGACATCGACGCCGCGTTCGCCGAGCAGCGACCACATCGCCATCTCGACCGCGCCGGTATCGGACGCCGGCACGATGGCGATGCGATAGTCGGCCGGAACGCCGAGAATGTCCCGGGTGTCGTCGATCGCCTGTTGCAGTTTGGATTTGCCGACCTTGGCGCGATGCGAGCGACCGAGCGCGGCATCGGCGAGCACATCGAACGACCAACCGGGTCGTTTCGCGCAGGGGCCGGAAGAAAAACGGGGATTGGCCGGACGCAGGTCCGGCTTCGCGGTATTTGCCATCTGAGCTACCCTCACAGATAGAAGCGCCTCGTTGGGGAGGCGTGTCCCGCAGATGACGCTACTCCCCTTCCCGGTCCTCGGTCAAGCGGCAATTTGGTGGCGGTGGACATTCGGCGACCAGCCGTGCCGCGCCTGAAACGACAAACGGCGGAGCCAAGGCCCCGCCGTTTGTCTTTGGTGAAGCTGAAACTCCTACCAGAGCGAATAGCGGATGCCGGCCTGAATCGTATGACGATCAAAACCATCGTCCCGAAGCGCATAATCGATGCCGTTGCCTTGCAGGCCGAAGAGATCGCCGGCTTCGACGTTGAGGTAGCGGTAGCCAATGTCGATCGCGACATTCTGCGTCACATCGTAGGCGACGCCGGCCATCAGGGAATAGGCGAAGCGCCAGTCCTTGGTGTCAGCGTAGGACGCGCCGGTCACCGTGGCGCAATCATTGGTGCCACTCGTACAGTTGATGCCGTAATCCACCTGCACCGCGCCCGCACCGGCGCCGAGATAGGGCGTGAAACCGATGAAGGTGCCTAGATCGACATAGGCATTCGCCATCAGTTCCCACGTCTCGGCGTCGCTGGAGAGGACATAGGGATTGTAGGTCGCGACGGGTCCGAAATTGACATCGAACTTCGAATAACGCGCCGTCACGTCGGCCCGGAAGAAGTCCGTGAACCGATAACCGAACCCCGCCCCAAGGTCGTAGCCGTTCTCGAACTTCATTTCAGCCCGGCTGCTGCCTGCAACGGAAACGTCGCTGTCGAAGTCGTAGGAAACGTCCCCGCGCAAATACCAGCCGTTGCCGATCTCGACCGGAACCAGTTCCGGGACGTCCTGGTAGATTGGTTCCGCATAGATCGGCGGCAGGTCGGCGGCTTGCGCAGCCGGGATTGTTGTGCCGAGCGCGAGTACGCTCGCGATCAATGTCCTGGTGATAGTCATGGCTCCGCTTCCCACTGCCGTTCCGCCTCATGCCACTCGCCGAAGCGAAGGTGGCGTCTGGCGGTTACCGTCGCAGTGAAAGCTTAAAGCCGGATTAACCGTGTTCCTTAACCGTGTTTGTTGACTGAGCGAAGTGCCCCGCCGGGATCCGAAGTGCTGCGGAACGTGAAAGGCCGCCGCCCTTTCACGGGCGGCGGCCTTTCTTTGAACCGTGGATTGCGAACGCTTGCCTTACTTGAAGACTACGTCCTGCGCATAGACCGGGTCAGGAGCATAAACCGGCGCCTTGCCCTTGCCCTTGCCGAAGCCACCGCCGCCAAATTCGTAGCGAAGGCCGGCGCGGACCGCATGCAGATCGTAGCCGTGGTCATAGCCCTGGACGCCACTGGCGCCGTTGGCGATGTCCTGCGCGTCCCAACCAAACGCCTCGCCTTCGGCGATGCGGGTATACTTGTATCCGGCGTCGAACTTCAGGTTCTGCGTGATGTCGATGCTCGCGCCCGCCATGAGCGAATAAGCGAAGCGCCACTCGGACATTCCTTCGTGGGTGAAGGTCTGGCCACAGTTGGTCGCGGTAAATCCACCACTGCATTCGAACTTGTTGTTCATCGTTCCGTAGGAGACGTTGGCGACACCCGCACCACCGCCGACATAAGGCGTGAACCGTCCGTAGGTGCCGAGATCGACATAGGCGTTGGCCATCACGGTCCAGACGTCGATCTCCGAGCTGTCCGCATAGCTGCAATAGGAACCCGGTACATCGACGCAGTTCGACGAGCCGGTCAGGTCCGCGGTGAAGTAGTCGGCCGTCAGGTCCATGCGGGCGAATGCATTGAAGCGATAGCCGAGACCGCCGCCGACCATGAAGGCGCTGTCGGTTTCGATGTTGTCGTAGTGATAGTACTGGACGAAGTCGCCACCACCGTAGCCGCCGCGCAAATAGCCATATTTGCCAGAGGTTTCACTCTCGAAAACGTAGCCGACGTCACCGCGCAGGTACCAGCCCGCAGTGGACACTTCTTCCACCGGCGCCGGTGGGATGTACACCGGGGGCTCCTCGATTACATCGGCGGCGTTGGCGGTGGCTGCGAGTAAGGACAACGCACCGACGACGGCGACGGTCGTCACAAGTCTCGAATTCATAGCGATCATCTCCGGTTCAATCGGCTGCCGGGATTGGCACACCGTTACCTTAATGAACACGGTAAATCGCAATGGTTAACTGAGGGTTTACACGAAAAAATTAGCGCAAAACCGATGCAATGGGCCCTTTACGCAGCGGCTTGCTTCAGAGCACCAACAATGTCGTCCACCACGGACAACACCAGCGCCCGATCGTCGCCTTCAGCCATCACCCGGATCAATGGCTCGGTCCCGGACGGACGGATCACCAACCGCCCACTATTGCCCAAACGCTCACGCCCAGCGCTGATCGCGTCCTGCACACGGTCTCGCTCCAAAGGCTCGCCGCCCGCAAACCGCACATTCTTCAAAATCTGCGGCACCGGGTCGAACCGCCGGCAGACTTCCGACACCGTTCCCCCCTTTCGCTTGACGACGGCGAGAACCTGAAGCGCCGAGACCAGCCCATCGCCGGTCGTCCCGAAGTCGGAGAGGACGATATGGCCGGACTGCTCCCCGCCGACATTGTAGCCGTGCTCGCGCATATGTTCGACCACGTAGCGATCACCGACCTTGGTGCGGGCGAGTTGCAGGTGCCGGGCTTCCAGAAAGCGCTCGAGGCCGAGATTCGACATGATGGTCGCGACGATGCCGCCGGCCGCCAAGCGGCCGTCCTCCGACCAGCTCTCGGCGATCACCGCCATCAACTGGTCGCCGTCGACAACCGAACCGCGCTCGTCGACGATCAGCACGCGGTCAGCGTCACCATCGAGGGCGATCCCGATGTCCGCCCGAACTTCCTTCACCTTGGCGGCGAGCGCTCCCGGAGCTGTCGAGCCGCAGTTGTGGTTGATGTTCGTACCGTCGGGACTGATCCCGATTTTGATGACTTCCGCTCCGAGTTCCCACAGGACCTCGGGCGCCACGCTGTACCCGGCGCCGTTCGCGCAATCGATCGCGACCCGGATTCCTTCGAGCGAAAGCTCGCGCGGCAGCGTCCGCTTGGCGAACTCGATGTAGCGATCATGCACGCCGTCCACGCGCTTGGCACGCCCAAGCCGGTTTCCGGTGGCGAGGCGCGCGCTCAGATCCTGGTCGAGAAGCCCCTCGATGGTTTGTTCGATATCGTCTGAGAGCTTGTAGCCCTCCGGGCCGAACAGCTTGATACCGTTGTCCTCGAACGGATTGTGGGATGCGGAGATCATGACGCCGATGTCGGCGCGCAGCGAGCGGGTCAACATCGCCACGGCCGGGGTCGGCATCGGGCCAAGCAAAAAGACGTCCATGCCCGCTGACGTAAATCCGGCGACCATCGCGTTCTCGATCATGTAGCTCGACAGCCGCGTGTCCTTGCCGATCACCACGCGATGCCGGTAGCTGCCACGCTGGAAGGCGAGCCCCGCGGCCATACCGACCTTCATGGCGATTTCCGGCGTCATCGGATGCCGATTCGCCGTGCCGCGGATGCCGTCGGTTCCGAAATATTTTCTGCCCATCGATGATCCCGTCGTCAGCTGATGGTTACGCCCCATCCCCTTCTAGCGGACGGTGCTCGGCGCGCACAATGTCGCATGGATTGGTTACCAGGATGGCGCGACCGACGACGCCCGACCCGAAGCCGCCTCTTGGAACGGAAAAAGAGCGGCATCGGGCCGCTCTTCTCCTTGCATTTGGGTCCGAAACCGTCCGGTCAGGTCGGCTGCGGTTCGAGACCGTCGCCGGCCTTGTCGTCGCGCGGGCTCGCCGGACGACCGGTCCCCGCCTTCGGCACGGCGGAACCGCGCGACGGCGGCGTATCGTCGCCCATGTCGCGGGCGAGGGTCCGCCCCGCCAGGAGATCATGGACCTCGACGCCCGAAAGCGTCTCGTACTCGAGCAAAGCCTTGGCGATCATATGCAGATCGTCGATATGCTCGTTGAGGATCCTGCGCGCCTTGTTCTCGGCCGTCTCGATGATCTCCCGAACCTCGGAGTCGATCAGCCGCGCGGTGTCTTCGGACATGTTCTGCTGATGCGAAACCGAATGGCCGAGGAACACCTCGTCCTGATTGTCCTTGTAGCGCAGCCGTCCCAGCTTGTCGCTCATGCCGTACTCCATGACCATCGCGCGGGCCATGTTGGTCGCCTGCTGGATGTCGTTGGAGGCACCGGTGGTGACGTTATCGAGGCCGTAGATGATCTCCTCGGCGGCACGACCACCGAAAATCATCGCCAGCCGGGCTTCCATCTCGTTCTTGCGCATGCCGTAGCGATCGCGCTCCGGCAGGTTCATGGTGACGCCTAGCGCCCGGCCACGCGGGATGATCGTCACCTTGTGCAGCGGATCGTTGAAGGGCTCGTAGATACCGACGAGAGCGTGACCTGCCTCATGATAGGCGGTAAGCTTCTTTTCCTCTTCGGTCATGGCCATGGAGCGTCTCTCGGCGCCCATCATGACCTTGTCCTTGGCGTCCTCGAACTCCAGCATGGTGACGAGCCGCTTGGCGCGGCGCGCCGCCATCAGCGCCGCCTCGTTGACGAGATTGGCAAGATCCGCGCCCGAGAAGCCGGGGGTGCCGCGCGCGATCGTCCTGAGATCGACATTGGGCGCCAACGGCACGTTGCGGACATGGACCTTGAGGATCTTCTCGCGACCGTTGACGTCCGGATTCGGCACCATCACCTGCCGGTCGAAGCGGCCCGGCCGCAGCAACGCGGGATCGAGAACGTCCGGACGGTTGGTCGCCGCAATCAGGATGACCCCCTCATTCGCCTCGAAGCCGTCCATCTCGACCAGCAACTGGTTCAGCGTCTGCTCGCGTTCGTCGTTGCCGCCGCCGAGACCAGCACCACGATGCCGCCCGACGGCGTCGATCTCATCGATGAAGATGATGCAGGGGCTGTTCTTCTTGGCCTGCTCAAACATGTCCCGCACGCGGCTCGCGCCGACGCCGACGAACATTTCGACGAAGTCGGAGCCCGAAATCGTGAAGAACGGCACATTCGCTTCGCCCGCGACGGAGCGCGCCAGCAAGGTCTTACCGGTGCCCGGAGGGCCCACGAGCAAGACGCCACGGGGGATCTTGCCACCCAGACGCTGGAATTTCTGCGGCTCGCGCAGGAATTCGACGATCTCCTCCAGATCCTGCTTCGCCTCGTCGACGCCGGCCACATCCTGGAAGGTGACCCGGCCATGCGCTTCCGTCAAAAGCTTGGCCTTCGACTTGCCGAAGCCCATCGCCTTGCCGCCCGCGCCGCCCTGCATCTGCCGCATCAGGAATATCCAGACCGCGAGGATCAGGAGGATCGGACCGAACGACAACAGCATCGACCAGATCGGATTGGTGTTGTCGCCCGGAGGAGCGGCATTGATCTGGATGTTTTTCGACTCGAGCCGCCCGACCAACGCCGGGTCTTCCGGCGCGTAGGTCTGGAACGGCGCGGTTCCGTCGGAATATTTCCCGCTGATCCGCGGTCCCTGGATAACCACCGATTGCACCCGGCCTGAATCGACGTCGGACAGGAACTGCGAATAGGGGACCTCGCGGGTTCCGGCGGTCTGCGAGCCATTCGAAAACAGCTGGAACAGAGCGATCAAAAGCAGCGCGATGATCGCCCAGAGGGCGAAGTTTCGAAAATTCTGGTTCATCAGTCATCCTGGGATGGCCGCCCGAGACCGCTCAGACGATTTCATCAAAGATAGGTGGTGAGCCCCTCCTTGCCAACATCATCGGGCGTTTTTGCGGCAAAATGCTTGGGCCTCCCTGGCCCTTTGGTTACTGCAGTCACCATTCCGACCGCCGCATCGCACCGCGAAAGCGGCAGATCACGCATCAAACGCCACGCGACCAGCGAGGCGATTTCGAGCCGGTCGACGCCGGCGCCGGCCTTTCGCGCCAGCGCCTCCGGCACCGCGACAAGAGTGGTCCCGACCGTCAGAACGGGCAAGGATTGTTCGATCCGGTTGCCCCGTCCCAGCGATCCGAAGGCGACGATCCCCGCCCCACGGTTACAATGGTCGCGACTGAGGCGGATATCGAAGCGGCCATCGAAAACCACGTGGCTCACGAGATCAGCCGGCGCCAGGCCGGCGATTCCCGTGCGTCCGAACTCACGCACGACCGTAACGCTGGATCGTGCGTCGACCAGCGCCCCGCCGAGCGACACCGCGATCCGATCGTCGGGCCCGCGTAGTGCATCGACGAGGCGCATAACGGAACGCCCGCCCGGAGCGTAGTCGCCGCCCGCGACAGCTGCGATGGCGCGCTGCATCAGCAAAAACGCCGTCGAGCGTTCGATCGCGGCCAACGCCGCACGATCGAAAACCAGCGTGCCGCCGCTGGCGGCGAATTCACCCTTGGCCGCCATGGTGCCGATCGTCGCCGCCAGCTTTGCCTCGCCCGCGTCTCGCCGCGCGGCATGACTGGCGATCTCCATTTCCAGTCGGCGCCGGTCGATGTCGCCGGCAGCTAACTGCTGACGCAGCCGGACACGATGGTAGGTCACGTCGGCATTGGTGGGATCGTCGACGGCCCGCATCCCCGCGGCAGCGACCGTCGCTTTCAGCCGGCCGCCCGGCACATCGAGAAACGGACGCACGAGGGCTACACCGGGCGCGATATCACGAACCCAGCGCATGCCGGCCAACCCTGTTTCACCTGCTCCCCGCGCCCGCGCGAGGAGATGCGTCTCCAACTGGTCGTCCTGATGATGGGCGGTCAGAATAACGGTTGCGCCGCTCTGGCGGGCCGCGTCTAGGAGGAGGCCATAACGGGCGCGGCGGGCGGCCGCGGGAAGGTTGCCGCTGTGGGCCGGCTTGGCCCAGCGCATCGTTTTGTGCGGGAGCGCAAGGCTACGCGCGATGCTGGCGACGAAATCCGCCTCGATGGCCGATCGTTGGCGCAATCCATGATCGACGGTCACGACGTCGAATTGGATGTCGGAAAGAACTGGGGTTTTTCGCGCGTCGCTCGCCGCCAGGAGCAGCGCCAGCGAGTCTGGACCGCCAGATACCGCGAGCACCGCGCGTTTCGGTCGGCCGATGCGGCTGGCGGCTTGCGCCATCGCGGCGGCGAGACAATCGCAGAGATCGCGCGACGAAAGCGGTTGGGCGCCTGGCGGAACCTCCGGGAGGCGGAAGCTTGCTGTGATGGCCGATTCCGCGTTCAGCAGTTTGCCGCCTTCGCCTCGCTGGCCAGCTTGCTCTTCACACTGGCGCTCATCGCCGGATAGCGCCGCGCCACTTCCTTGAAGGTCACGCAGGCGGTGTCGCGATTGTCGAGCTTGGCCAGCGACATGCCGAGCTTCAGCATCATGTCCGGCGCTTTGCTACTCTTGGGATAGTTTTTCTGGGCATCAAGAAAGGTTTCTGCGGCATCGGCGTATTTCTGCTGCTGGAACAGGCTTTCGCCCAGCCAATATTCCGCGTCCGGCGTATCCTTCGCGTTCGGATAGGTTTGCGCATATTGGCGAAACGACTGCTCGGCGAGTTGGTAATCCCCGGCCAGGAGATAATTGTAGGCAAGGGCGTACAGATCCCCCGCCCCTTCCGGCGTTACCGCGGCGACCGTGCTCGACGAACCGGTGGTGGTTGCGTTGGAAGCGTCCCCCGTCGGGGCGTTGGAGGAACCCGTATCGAGGCCTCCCTCGAGAATGCGGCCGATGCCGTCGTCGCCGGATGTATCTTTCGCCGAGTCGCCGCGAGCGGCCATGCGAACCGGATCTGTATCCGCGGCGGGAGCCGCGTCGCCGCGCCGTTCACCGGCCGAACCGGAGCCGCTTCCCTTTTCGATCTCCTGGAAGCGGAACTCGTTGTCCTCCTGCTGCTTGCGCATGTCTTCCTGCGCCTGGAGCAACTGGAAGCTGAGTTCCTCCACCCTGCCGTTGAGCCGGCGGATTTCCTCCTCGAGATGATTGAGCCGAACGATCGCATCGCCGGCCTGCGCCAGACGGACCGGTTGTTCGCGATGGGAAACGGCGTTTTCCCCTTCGAGAGAAGCTGCCGCCGCGCCGCCGGATCGCTCCGCGACGAGACTAAAAGCAGGTTCATACGCCGATGCACCGGACGAAACGCCCATCAGCAAGGCAAGGCAGGAAGCAGCAAGGATCGGCGATCGGCAGGTCATGGACAACGGTTCTCTCGACAATGGAAGGCTAGAGCATCGGACCAAAAAGTGGAATCCGGTTTTTGGATCATTCCGATGCTCAATCAAAATGTTAGAGCGTCCTTTGTACGTCCGGATGGACGCACGGCGCTCTAATGCGATGCGAGCGGGTCCGTTCAACCGTCAAGGCCCGGCTCTTTCGGCGCTTGGTCGCATTTAGCATGGAACGAGCGAGTTCGGCCAAAATTTGACGCCTGAACACTCTTCTCGGCGCGCCAACGTGAAACGGCCCCGAAGGGCCGCCACGCGTCAATGCTAGTCCCTCGGACCCGGTTAGCTTCCGGCGCCGCCGAGAACGGTGACAGCGCGCCGGTTCTGCGACCAGCAGGAGATATCGTCGCAAACCGCCACCGGGCGCTCCTTGCCATAGGAAAGCGTCCGGATGCGGTTGGCCGCCACGCCCCGCTGGGACAGATAGTCGCGAGTGGCCGAGGCACGCCGGGCGCCCAGCGCAAGGTTGTACTCGCGGGTACCGCGCTCGTCCGCATGGCCTTCGATCACGATCGAATACTGCGGATACTGGTTCAGCCACTGAGCCTGGCGCGCGAGGGTCTGCTGGGCGTCGGCACGGATCGACGAGGAATCGGTATCGAAGAACACGCGATCGCCGACATTGACCGTGAAGTCCTGGCTCGTTCCTGGCGCTGCGCTGCCGCCGACGCCGCCACCAGCGCCAAGGCCGAGCCCCGCCGCGTTATCCGGCAGCCCGTCCTTCTTGCTGGCACAGCCAGCGATCGCCAAGCTGGCGACGAGTACAAGCGCAATGCGGCTCTTAACCCCAAAATTGGTCCGGCGCATGGCCAGCTCCTTCAAATCAGATGAGTCCCTGTTACCCGATGTTTACTCTGACGATGTTTAACGCGTCGTAAAAAACGGTCGGCTTTTGACGATATCGTGAAGCGCCGATCTCATTGATTTCTCGCTAGAATACGGCGACGCGACGACGACGGGGTAGGCAGCCGCCGATTGGTGCATGCAGGCAACACACTGGCGACAATGCACCCCCAAGCTTACTTCGGGCTGCCTCCCGGGTCGGCCGGCACATGGGACCGGCGTTTGGATGGATCCCAAGCCCCAGGCGCCTTGCCTTTTAAGTCCGGCGGGCGACCTATTCGAGCGAGGGTGACCAGGCCGGGTCCGACGCAAAGCCGGGCGTCGGAATCTTCTGCTCGTTGTAGCCGGTGAGATCGATCGAATAGAGTTGCGGGCCACCACCGCCCTTGATGTCGCGAAAGAACATCAGCACGCGGCCGTTCGGCGCCCAGGTCGGCCCCTCATTGTGGAAGCCGGAGGTCAAAATGCGCTCGCCCGAACCATCCGGGCGCATGACGCCAATCTGAAACTGGCCGCCGCTCTGCTTGGTGAAAGCGACGAGATCGCCGCGCGGCGACCATACGGGGGTCGAGTACGAGCCGTCGCCGAAAGAGATGCGTTGCTGGCCGGAGCCGTCAGGGTTCATCACGTAGATTTGCTGCCGGCCACCGCGATCGGATTCGAACACGATGCGCTGGCCATCCGGCGAGTAGGATGGCGAGGTGTCGATCGCCGTCGTCGAGGTCAGCCGGGTGGTCGCGCGCGAGCGCAAATCCATCGCGTAGATGTTGGCGTTGCCGTCCTGCTGCAGGCTCATGATCACCTTCTGGCCGTCCGGAGAAAAGCGCGGAGAGAAGGTCATGCCGGGGAAGTTCCCGACGATTTCGCGCTGGCCAGTCTCCAACTGCAGGAGATAGACCCGCGGCTCGCCATCGCCGAACGACATGTAGGTGACTTCCTGCCGGCTCGGCGAAAAGCGCGGCGTCAGGACGAGATCGTTGCCCTGGGTGAGGAAACGCACATTGGCGCCATCCTGGTCCATGATCGCCAGCCGCTTGACCCGCTTGTCCTTAGAGCCGCTCTCGGACACGAACACGATGCGGGTATCGAAGTAGCCCTTCTCTCCGGTTAGGCGCTGATAGATCGCGTCGGCGATAATGTGCGCGACCCGGCGCCAGTTCTCCGGATTGGTATAGAATTGCTGACCGTCGAGTTGCTGGCCAGCGAAGGTATCCCAGAGCCGGAATTCAACCCGCAGGCGCCCGTCGGCTTCCGGCGTCACACGGCCGACGACGATCGCCTGGGCGTTGATAACCGTCCAGTCGGTGAAGGTCGGGCTCGTGTCGACGGTCAGGCCCTTCTGAATGAAGGCGGACTTGTCGATCGGCGCGAACAGGCCCGAGCGCTTCAGGTCGGCCTGGACCACTCCGGCAATCTGCTGCCCGATCCCGTCCTGCGACTGGAAGTCGGTGATCGCAATAGGCAGCGGCTCGACATTGCCCTGGGTGATATCGATTTCGACAACCGCCGAGGCTGGCGCCGCGAACAGTATGGCACCGGCGATCGCCGCGATGGCTACAAGAACGCCTCTGATGCTCGTTTTCATTCCACGATCTTCCGTTGAGTTCGGAGGCGGCAACGCCGCTAAGCGGCTGCGCCTCTTCGTTTGAATTGCCACCGGTTCCCCGCCTGTGCCGCACGTTGGGCGATCCAACGTGGTCGTTGCCGATTGCGTTCGCGCGGCCCGACGGCGCCGTTTCGATCGTCCTAACACGCAATCGGGAGATTGTATGACGCCGCCGTACGCTTCGCGGCGCGGTTGATTGCTCGTCTTTGGCATCAGAACATCTGGCTCGGATCGAAATTGACAACGACGTCGGCCCAGGTTTCATATTTCTCCGCCGGCAGATTGTACGGAGCGCAGCGCTGCACGGCGCGAAGCGCGGCCTCTCCAGCGATCCGCTCGATCATCGAGCTGCCGCCGCCGTTGACGATTTCCGGACGGGCTTCAAGCTGACCGGACGAATCGAGGCGCATCTGGATTGAAATCCGTAGCGAGCCGGCTTCCGACACGCCGGATGGCGGCGACCAGCATCGCTGTATCTGCCCGCGCAACGCGTCGAGTTCGCTCTGGGAAAGCTTGGCGCCGGTCTGACGCTCGGTCCCGAGCGAGGCTTGCTCCTCAGAGCGCTTTGCACCTCCGCCGGCCGATTGCTCCTTGTTGAGCAGCGCGGCGATCTTGTCTGCGTCGAACTGGCTCTCCTCCGGCGTCCGCGTCTCAGCGGTCTTGGTCTCCTTCGCCGGCTCCGGCTTTTTCGGCTCGGGCTTGGTTTCCGCCACCACCGGCGCGGGCGGTTTAGGCTTCGTCGAGGGCACTGGCACGTTCTGCGGCAACGGAGGTTCGGCCGGAGCCGCCTCGGCGGACGCGATGGCCTGCTCGACCGCGTCGACCGGCGGCGGTGTTTCCGTCGGCGTTTCGGCCGTCACCGGATCCGGCGGCGGAGGCGGCGTATCGGCCGGAGGGGGCGGCGCCGGTTCTGGTTCGGGTTGCGGCTCGGGGGCCGGAGCTTCCGCAGGCTTTGCCGCCGCAGCCTGTTCGCTCGCCTTCGGTCGGTCGACGGGCGTCGGCGGCGTCTCCAGATCAGCCTCGTTGTTGCCGACATTCTCGGCCGGCATCGGCAGCGTCTGCGGCTTTTCCGTCGGCTTGGGCGCGGGCGTCTCGGTCATCGGCGCATCCTTGGCGCCGACGACAGACTGCGACAACGACTCGATTGGCACGATCTCGACCGGGAAGGACTCGATGTTCGCGACCTCCAACGGCTCGGGCGCCGACAGCGACCACAGGCCCCAGGTCAGGACCGCCGTATGCAGGATCGTGGAGACAACGACGCCGGATTTCATGGAGACCCGATTTGGTTACGCGTTGAGGTCTTGATCGGTGACAAGACCGATATTGCGGAAACCGGCCGCCGAGATCCGGGCCATGACCTTCATGACCGTGCCGTAATCCGCCGCGCGGTCGCCGCGCACGAAAATCCGCTCCTTGTAACCAGCCTTCGCCACCGCTTCGAGTTTGGCCACAACCTCGTCGATCGGAATCTCGGTGTCGTTCAAATAGACGGCGCCGCTCGAATTCACCGAGATGGTGATCGGCTGACTTTCGGAATTCAGCGCCTTGGCTTGGGTTTCCGGCAACTCGATCGGCACGCCGACGGTCAACAGAGGCGCCGCCACCATGAAGATGATCAACAGCACCAGCATCACGTCGACCATCGGCGTGACGTTGATTTCGCTCATCGGTTGGCGCCGACCGCGGCGACGGCGCGATCCCGAGGATCGCCCTGATCCCGCTGACATGCCCATGGCTGGTTACCTTTCCGACCGAAAACGGTCGCGCTTCTCGGGTCGCGCTCAGCGCGAAGGCAGCTTTTCGTCGATCTGCCGCGACAGGATCGCCGAGAATTCGTCCGCGAAGGCCTCGAGCCGCATCCCCAGCTTGCCGACATCCGACGACAGCTTGTTGTAGGCGACCACCGCCGGAATCGCGGCGACCAGGCCGATCGCGGTCGCCAGCAGCGCCTCGGCGATACCCGGCGCGACGACGGCGAGGCTGGTCTGTTGAGAACCCGCGATTGCCTGGAACGAGGTCATGATGCCGATGACGGTGCCGAACAGTCCGACGAAGGGTGCCGCCGAGCCGATCGTCGCCAGGAACCCCAGGCGCGACTCCAGACTGTCCATCTCACGCGCCAGGGTCACGTCCATCGCCTTGTCGATGCGGGTCTGCAGACCGACCGGCGAGCGGGCGCCCTTCTCGAACGACTTCTTCCATTCGCGCATGGCCGCGACGAACAGCGCGCCCATTCCCGACGTCTTGCGCTCCGAGAGGCTGTGATAGAGTTCCTCAAGCGACTGGCCGGACCAGAAATTGGCTTCGAACTTGTTGAGTTGGCGGCGGAAGCGACCGTAGCGCATCGACTTGTCGATGATGATCGCCCAGGTCCAGACCGAAGCGAACAGCAGTCCGATCATGACCAGCTTGACCACGAAGCCCGCCTGCCAGAACAAATCCCACAGCGACACCGTGCCGGCGGCGGCTAGCGCTCCCTGAACGACTTCTCCGTCCATTCCCCAACATCCTCGATATGCGGAACCATCGGCATGACAACCCATCGCGGGTGGCCCCTGCCGCGAACACGACCGGCTCGACATGCGCCAGCGTACCGCTCGCTCGCGTAAACCCTTGATGCCCTTTCACAAGCGAATCCGGTGAAAGAATGGCGCACCTTGCGTAAGACTGGTTCAATTTGATTGATGCATCGGTAGGGTTAACGATCCGTTAGCGCCCCACCGGCTCCCGAGCGAGGCTCAATTCCCTGCCGGCGCCAGTTGCGCCAGGACAGCCGCCGGCATCCGCATCGGCTTGCCCTCGGGCGAGATCACCGCCACCTTGACCTTGGCCTCGATCAGCGCCTCCTCGCCGCGCGTGATGCGCTGGATCAAGAGGATGCGCGCCCCGCCGAGACGGTGTGTTCGGGTCTCCACGGTCAGGACGTCGTCGATCCGCGCCGGCCGCAAGAAATCGATATCCATGTGCCGGACCGCGAACGCCATCGACGGCCCGTATTTTCCCGCCAGCAGCTCGCCGTGCCCGATACCCTTCAGACGCAGAAGGTCCGACCGTCCTCGTTCGAGAAAATTCAGATAGCGCGCGTGATAGACGACACCGGAAAAATCCGTGTCCTCGAAATAGACGCGAATCCGCAACTCGTGACCGCTTGGCGTAAGGCGGCCGGCCAATTGATCGGTCATCACGCGCCCTCATATCTGCGCCGCCCCGGGGGCGCTGGCTCGGCCGGCTAGACGGCCCGAAACGCGCGCCCGTCGCCTTGCCCACTTCTCGGCGTAGCCGTCCGCATATCCGACGACGTCGGACCGGACAAGGAGTTTCCGCGGAGGCATGCGGGCAGTACCATCAGCCTCGAGAAGGCATGGATCATTGCTAATTCCCGCATGTCTGGCGTTGCCTGTTGGTGCCGGGCCGAACAGGCCGCGCCTTGCAGACCGGACCTGGCCGTATAGATCATAGGTCCCATTCCGTGACCCTTAGCATTCGAGGCCCGATGCGCGCACTTTTCCTCCAATATTACGAGCGCATCGGCGCCAGCTATTGGTTCATTCCCTCCATCATGGCCGTCGGAGCCGCGATCCTGGCCTTCGTGCTGATCGAAATCGACCTGCGTGTCCCGCCGGATGCGTTCGGCGACAATCCCTTCTTCTTCGCCACACAGCCCGACGGGGCCCGTTCGATCCTGTCGGCCATCGGCGGCTCGATGATCGGCGTCGCCGGCACGGTGTTCTCGGTCACCATGGCGACCGTCGTCTTCGCCTCGGGAAGCTATGGCCCCCGCTTGCTCACCAACTTCATGAACGATCGCGGCAACCAGGTCACGCTCGGGGTCTTCGTCGCCACCTTCGTCTATTCGATGCTGGTCCTGCGCAGCGTTCGAGACGGCGGCAGCGAGGACATCTACGCCGCGATGTTCGTTCCCAACATTGCGATCTTCGGAGCCATCGTCCTGGCGATCGGATCAATCGGCATCCTGATCTTCTTCATCCATCATGTGCCGTCGACCATCCACATCTCGAACGTCATCGCCGGCATCGGCAAAGGCTTGCTCCGCGATATCGAGTACCGTTTTCCGATCAACGTCGGACATCCCGCCGAGGCGGACGACCGCGCCAATACCTTGTGGCAAGTACCCGCCTGCTTCCGGCCCGACACGGCGGATGACGCCGCCATCGCCCCTTATAGCGAGCTCGAAGCGAACGAGACGGGCTATATCCAGGTCATCGACTACGAGACGTTGATGCATGCGGCCCGCGACCACGATGTGATCGTCAGGATGAATTGCCGACCCGGCACCTTCGCGCACTCAGGCATCGTGTTATTCGATGTCTGGCCCAGCGAGCGGGTAACCGACAAGGCGCGCGGCGCCCTACTCGCCTCCGTCGCTCTCGGCCAAACCCGTAGCGTGTCCCAGGACCTGCTTTTCCTATTCGACGAACTGGTCGAGATCGCCGCCCGCGCGCTCTCACCGGGGATCAATGACCCGTTCACGGCGGTCACTTGCCTGGATTGGCTCGCCGCTGCCTTATCCGGTCTGGCTGGGCGCTCGGCGCCCGATCCACTCCGGATTGACGACAATCAGAAGCTCCGCGTGATCGGCGGTCCGCTCACCTTTGCCGGCTATGTCGACCATTCCTTCGGCCATCTGCGCCAATACGCGGCGGCCGACATGATTGCCGGTGAACATTTCATCGACTCGCTGGCACGGATCGCACCAGCTTGCGTGAAGCCCGAGGAGCTTCGTGCGTTGCGCGACCAGAAGGAAGCTCTGCTGGCACTCGCCAAAAAGACGCTCGCCGGGGCCTCACTCGAAACCATCGAGGTGGCGGGCCGGCGGTTCGACCAACGATTGGCCCATCCACGCTTGCGTCGAACCGGAACCGATCGGACAGCGACGTCTCGCGACATGCGGACCACCGAGACCGGAGCGCCAGCAAGCCGTTGAAGGAGTTCCGTTTCGCCGACACTTGGCGATCAGTTGGTCGGATCGTCCTCGAACAGCGCTGCCTGCGACCCCTGATAGCTCGGCGGCACGGCGAGGCCGATATGCCGAAACGCGTGCTGCGTCAAAAGCCGGCCGCGCGGTGTGCGCTGGAGGAAACCCTGCTGCAGCAAATAGGGCTCGACGATGTCCTCGATGGCGTCGCGCGGCTCAGACAGCGCCGCGGCGATGGTTTCGATCCCGACGGGGCCGCCGCCGAAATTCAGCGCGATGAGGTCGAGATAGCGCCGGTCGAGCTGGTCGAGGCCAAGACTGTCGACCTCCAGCCGCGTCAGCGCCGCGTCAGCGACCTGGCGATCAACCTCGCTCACGCCCGCGACATCGGCGAAATCGCGCACCCGCCGCAGCAGCCGGCCGGCGATGCGCGGTGTGCCACGCGCCCGGCGGGCGATTTCTCGCCCACCCTCTTCCGCCATCGGCAGGCCCATCAGTCGGGCACCGCGCCGAACGATGTGCTCAAGCTCTTCGACCGTGTAGAAATTCAGCCGCACGGGGATGCCGAAGCGGTCGCGCAAAGGCGTCGTCAAAAGTCCCACTCGGGTCGTCGCGGCGACCAAGGTGAACTTCGACAGGTCGATCTTCACCGAACGCGCTGCCGGCCCCTCGCCGATGATCAGATCGAGCTGGAAATCCTCCATCGCCGGATAGAGAATCTCCTCGACAGCCGGGCTGAGGCGATGAATCTCGTCGATGAACAGGACGTCGCGCTCTTCCAGATTGGTCAGAAGCGCTGCGAGATCGCCGGCCTTGGCGATAACCGGCCCCGACGTCGAACGGAAGTTGACGCCGAGTTCCTTGGCCATGATCTGCGCCAGTGTCGTCTTGCCGAGGCCCGGCGGACCGACGAAGAGTACGTGGTCGAGCGCCTCCCCCCGGGTCTTCGCGGCCTCGATGAAGACCTTCAAATTGGCCCGCGCTGCCGCCTGCCCGACGAAATCGTCGAGCCGCTGGGGCCGCAGCGTCGCGTCGATGTCCTCGCCGCGTTGATCCGGGGTGATGAGACGGGGGTCGCTCATGAAAGGAGCTTCATCGAGGGAATGACCTTTGCCGCGCGCTTGTCGAACGTAACCGTATTCTCACATCCGTGATGCGTGTTCCTCGCCGTGATCAACGCATCGGAGAATCCCACGCCTTCCCGTGCCATATCAAGGGCAGAACCGACCAGAGCAGCATTCTCGATTTCGACATCCGCCCGCTGCGATATCTGCTCGATGACATTCAGAATTTGGTCGGCTGACAGCCGATAGCGAGAGCGTAAAGTCCAGGCGAATTCGACGAGCACCAGCTGATTGACGAAGATCGCTTGGCCCTTCGACGAAGCCGCGAAAAACTTCTTGGACGCTTCGAACTGGTCACTATCGTCCGTTAAAAACAATCTCAGGAGAACATTCGTGTCGACGCCAATTCGGGTCGTCACGCGGAATCACCATCGTCCTCGCCGAGGACATGACGCGCCACCGCGGCCGCAACCGCCTCGTCCATCTCCTCAATGGTCGTCGGGCGTCCGAGAGGATTGCCCAGAACACCCGCGAGATCGATCATCCTCAATGTTCGCGGGATGATAGAAGCCTTGCCGTCGGTAATCTCCCATTCGATACGGGATCCATCCTCCAGCCCAAGCTCATCACGAACCGCCTTGGGAATCGTCGTTTGCCCCTTGGAGGTCACGGTGCCGAGAATCCCCATATCCTTACTCCCATGGATTGCCTTACCAATGAAAATAGTAAGGATTTATCCCTCTGACAACCCGTCTAGCCGCGGCTCAGTGCCTTGAGCCCCAGCCGGATCAGCGTCGCTGAATCCGCGTCTTCGGCTCCGTCCCGCACGGCTTTCGCAACGGCATTGGCCGCCTGGTCCCGCGCATAGCCGAGATTGACCAACGCCGAGACCGCATCGCTGATCGGCGCCGGCGCGACACCCTCACCAAGCTCGCGTTTCAGCCCGAAGCTTTCGTCCGAGCCGGCGCCGGAGAAGGCCGGCGCCTTGTCCTTCAATTCCGCGACGATGCGCGCCGCGACCTTCGGCCCGACGCCCGGTGCGCGCGCCACCATCGCCTTGTCCTGCAGCGCGATCGCGTTGGCGAGATCACCGGTCGACAGCGTGCCTGTCACCGCCAACGCCACCCTTGCGCCGACGCCCTGGACGGTCTGCAGCAGCCGGAACCAATCCCGCTCGACGGCGGAGGAAAAACCGTAGAGGCGGATCATGTCCTCGCGAACATACGTCTCGACGAAGAGCACGATCGCCTCGCCTGGTCCGGGCAAGGACGCCAGCGTGCGCGTCCCACAATAGGCGATGTAGCCGACACCATGGACGTCCACGACGACATGATCCTCGCCGCTCTCGTCGACGGTGCCCTTCAGCTTTCCGATCACGGGTGGGTCTCCGGCGAAATGATCTCAAGATCAGGGAAATAACTTCGGTACCGGGACGCATCGCGTGTCAGCAGCCGGTGGCCGCGAACGAGGGCGTGCGCGCCTATGTAGAAATCCGGGAGCGGCGAACGCTTCTCGCCCCCGTCTCGCCGATAGGCCAGAAAGGCTTTGCCCGCGGGATGGGCTGCGTTCCAAGGCAGTCGATCGTAGTCGAATAGCGCTGGCTCGAGCACCGCTCTCACGTCTGCCTCGCTCCGGTAGCCCACGGAAAACTCTGCGAAGATCAATGGATTGATCACCAGACGCCCCTGTCGACGAAGATCCGCGATTCGTTCGACGGACCATTCGTGCCACGCCTGCGCCCGGCCATAGAGGTCGATAAGAATGTTGGTATCGCAAACGGTGGCCATCGCACCGTTCAGTCCCGCAGCAGGCGGATGACATCGTCCGCCTGCAAGCCGTCGAGATCGAAACTGCCCCTATGGCGCGCAATATTTCGCAGCAACCGCAATGCCGGATCGACGCTTGCATCGTCCGACGCACGCTTTTCAAGCAGCACCTCGGTCCCACGAGGGATAAACTCCACCTCGCTGCCGGGCACGATCCCAAGATGATCGCGGATCGCCTTGGGAATCGTGACCTGCCCCTTTTCAGTGACGCGCATCGGGCCTTCCACTTCGGCAACGGGAAAAGTAATACCTGTAAAGTATTACCTAGCGCCCCAAATAGAACAAGTCAAGAACATTCCTGCCGCGCACCGCACCCTACATTGGCCGCTGGCCCCTCAATGCCCCGCCATCAAGACCCTCGCCTGTGCCGATTGGCGATGATGGGTATGGCAGATGGCGATAGCGAGCGCGTCGGCCGCGTCGTCGGTGTCGAAGCTTGCTTTCGGCATCAGCACCTTGACCATCATGTGGATCTGCTTCTTGTCGCCATGGCCGACGCCGATGACCGCCTTCTTCACCGCGTTGGGTGCGTATTCGGCGACCGGCAGGCCAGCGAGCGCCGGCACCAGCATGGCGATGCCGCGCGCCTGGCCGAGTTTGAGCGTAGCAACGGCATCCTTGTTGACGAAGGTCTGCTCGACCGCAGCCTCGTCGGGCTGATGGGTGTGGACCACCTCGGTCAGCCCGTCATGTATCTGGCGAAGCCGAGAGGCCAAATCCAGCTTGTTGTCGGAGGTCACCGTGCCGCTCGCGACGAAGCGCAACGAGTTGCCGAGCGTCTCCACGACGCCCCAGCCGGTGCGGCGAAGGCCCGGATCGATACCGATGATGCGAATGGATGCCTCCTGCAACACTTCCTTAATCTCCGATCCTAGCCGACTCGGAGCGCATCAGATAGGCAAATCATGAACGAAAAGAGAACGAAGAGGGAGCAACACGCATAACGCTTCGGAAGGATCAGCGAATGCGATGACTGCCGCGCTTCAGGCCGCCGAAAGCTTGGCCATCACTTCGTCGTCGACCTCGAAATTCGCGTAGACGTTCTGCACGTCGTCGTCGTCCTCGAGATTGCCGATCAGGCGCAGGACGCTTTCGGCCTTGTCCTCGTCGACCGGCGTGCCGGTCTGGGGTCGCCAGATCGCCTTGACGCTTTCCGCCTCGCCGAGGGACGCCTCCAGCGCGGTGGAGACCTCGTTGATATCCTCGAAGGCGGTGATGATCGTGTGACCGCTCTCGTCGGAGATCACATCGTCGGCGCCGGCTTCGATCGCCGCTTCCATCACCTCGTCCGCGTCGCCCACCGGAGCCGCATAGATGATCTCGCCGACATGATGGAACATGAAGGCGACCGAACCGGTTTCGCCCAGCGCGCCGCCGGATTTGGTGAAACAGGACCGCACGTTGGAGGCGGTGCGGTTGCGGTTGTCGGTCAGCGCCTCGACGATGACTGCGACGCCGCCCGGCCCGTAGCCCTCGTAGCGGACCTCGTCGTAGTTCTCGGCGTCGCCGCCGGAGGCTTTCTTGATCGCCCGGTCGATGTTGTCTTTGGGCATCGACTGCGCCTTGGCGTTGTTGATCGCCAGCCGCAGGCGCGCATTCATCGACGGGTCGGGCAGCCCAGCCTTGGCGGCGACCACGATCTCGCGCGCGAGTTTGGAGAACATCTTCGATCGGACCGCGTCCTGGCGACCCTTCCGGTGCATGATGTTCTTGAACTGTGAATGGCCGGCCATGGAAAACCTGTCGATCGGAGTGGAAGAAAAGCTGCCCGTCATATAAAAAATGCCGCGGGAAACGTCCAGAACGAGGTTCGCGATGCCCGATACCCGCCCGCTCGATGCCGACCGAGCGACGCACCGTCTCAGTGTGCGGCTCCCGGCCCTGCCGCTCACCGGCGGCTGCCAGTGCGGCCAGGTCCGCTACGAAATCCGCAAAGTCCCCCTCGCCTTCTACCTCTGTCATTGCACCGAATGCCAGCGCCACACGTCCAGCGCCTATGGGGAAAGCTTGCGCGTGGACTCCGCTAGCGTCGTCATAACCGGCACGCTGAAGACGACCCGGCGCACGTCGGACAGTGGCGCGGTTCGGCTCGGCGACTTCTGCCCCGACTGCGGCGTGCGAATCCAGCATCGCTCGAAGGACAATCCGACCCGCCTCAACATCAAGGCCGGCACCCTCGACGATACTTCATGGCTGGTGCCGGCCGGGCATATCTGGGTGCGCTCGAAGCAATCCTTCGTCGCGCTTGGCCCGGACGAGCTGACCTTTGACCGCGAGCCGGACGATGCCGGGTCGGCGTCGATCCGCGCACGGTGGCAGACGATGCTGGCCACCGGCGAACCAATGTAATGACGGCTTTATGATTTCGCCCGCCTGCGGCGTGCGATAAACTCTCTGGAGGGTAGAACGAACCGACATCGAGGGACGCGGATCTCTCCCGGTCTCGCCCTGTCGTTAGGCTGCGGGGAACAGGTCGTGACGTACTTGGAGTCGGCGCCATGATATACAGCTTCACTGCCATCATTCTCGTACTCTTGATCCCGTTCGGGACAGCCCACGCCCAACTGCTGTCGAAGCCCTCCACTGGCACCAACGCCGACGCACCCGACACGCGAACGAAACTCTTCGCTGCGTTGAAGGCCGCGACATCCGATGTCGAGGGGCGTGCGGCCGAGGCCGCGATCTGGCATTTCTGGATGCGAGCGGCGCCCGATTCCACCACGCGGCGCCTCGTCGACGACGCCATGAGGCGGCGCGGCAATTACGATTTCGCGGGAGCGCGTGACCTCCTTGATGAAGCGGTCACGCGTGCGCCGGCTTACGCCGAAGCCTTCAACCAGCGCGGCTTCATCCGCTTCCTGCAGGAAGATTTCGACGGCGCCCTCGAAGACGTCGATCGGGCCATCGCGCTCGAACCCGATCATTTTGGCGCCATGGCCGGACGCGCGCATATCCTGATGCGTCAGGGGCGGTTTCGGCTGGCACAAGCGCAGTTACGGGAAGCGGTGGCGATCCACCCGTTCCTGAAAGAGCGCGCGATGCTGGCGCCGCCGGTCGATACCGCACCAGAGACACCGACGGATGGCGGCATCGATTTGTGACTGCCTTGGGCCATCCGGCCCGGACCATCGAAAAGGATCAAGCCGATGCGCCATGCCTTCGCTCTGCTCTCAGCCCTGCTGATCCTCGCGCCGGGCGCGGCCGCCTCCCAATCGGTCCCGAGCACTTGCATCGCCGTTGCGGAAAACTTGCCTGAGACGCTCCGCGCGACCTACGTCTCCATGGACGCGAAGGCGCCCATGCGCCTGGCCCAACTCGGCCGAGACCAGGTCCGCATCACCTATGTCCATCATTCGACCTATCTGATCGAAAGCCCCGACGGCGTGACGGCGGCCACCGACTATTCCGGCTTCGCCGGGCCAACCGTCCCGGACATCGCCACGATGAACAAGGCGCACACCACCCATTTCACGGAGTTTCCGGACCCGGCGATCGAGAATGTCCTGAAGGGCTGGAATCCCGAGGGCGGCCCCGCCCGCCATGCTCTCACCGTCGAGGACATGTATGTGCGCAACGTGCCGACCGACATCCGCTCCTTCGGCGGCGGAATCGAGCCGGACGGCAACTCGATCTTCATTTTCGAGGTGGCGGGGCTGTGCATCGGCCATCTCGGCCATCTCCATCATCGCCTGACCGACGAGGATTACGCCCAGATCGGCCGTCTCGACATCCTCATGGTGCCCGTCGATGGTGGCTATACGCTCAGCCAGGAGGGCATGGGCGAGATCGCCAAGCGACTGCGGTCCTCGATCGTCCTGCCGATGCACCGCTTTCGCGGGCCAATCGACCGGTTCCTCGATCGGCTGCCCGACTTCGCGGTAGACAGGCGCTCGGAAGACAGCTTCTCCGTCTCGCTCCGCACGCTTCCGGGCCGGCCGACGGTGATCGTGCTCTCAGGAGTCTGACGCGCCCCCCGCTCAACCGATCGTCGGCGGCTCGCCATGCGCCTGCGCCGGAATCGACGCACCGCCGCCCGTCCCAGCTTTCAATGCCGCAGCCTTCTGCCGCTTCCTCCGCGCCAGCATGTTCAGCCCTTCGACCAGGGCCGAGAAGCTCATGGCGGCGTAGATGTAGCCCTTCGGCACATGCACGCCGAAGCCGTCGGCGATCAGTGTCATGCCGATCATCAGCAGGAAGCCCAGCGCCAGCATGACGATGGTCGGGTTCGCCTCGATGAAGCGCGACAGCGGTCCGGCCGCGACCAGCATCACCACGACGGCGACGATGACGGCGATGAACATGATCCCGAGCTCGTCGGTCATGCCGACGGCGGTGATGATGGAATCGATGGAAAACACCAGATCGAGCAGCAGGATCTGCACGATCGCGGCGCCGAAGGTCAGCGTCGCCGCCTTGCCGATCATCGTATCCGGGTGATCGTCGGGATCGACGCTGTGATGGATTTCCTTCGTTGCCTTCCAGACCAAGAAGAGCCCGCCGGCGATGAGGATGAGGTCACGCCAGGAAAAGCCGTGGTCGAAGGCCTCGAACAGCGGTTCGGTCAGTTGAACGATGAAGGCAACGGTCGACAGCAGCCCCAGCCGCAGGATCAGGGCAAGACCGATTCCGACCCGGCGGGCCCGCTGCCGGTGTTCTTCCGGAAGCTTGTTCGACAGGATCGAGATGAAGATCAGATTGTCGATGCCAAGCACGACCTCCATTACGATCAGCGTGGCGAGGGCCGCATAAGCGGTGGGGTCGGCGAGAAAAGCGAAGAAGTCGGCCATCGGGGCTCCTGAAGCGCGAGAGGTCGGCTGAATTTGGGCAAGAGATCGGGCGGCTCGCCGCGAAGACAGAGGCGCTACCAAAAATCCGGCACGGCCCCGGTGAGCCTCGGCCCGATCCGTACCGGCGCGATTTTCTCGGCAAGGCCGGTCCGGTCGGATATTTCGACGGCAAGGCCGGCGAGGGTCGCAGGTCCCTGCGCCGCCTCGAAGCGACCACGCGGCACCTTGGAAACGAAGCGGTTGATCGGCTCCTCCTTCTCCATGCCGAGGGAAGAATCGTAGTCACCGCACATGCCCGCGTCCGACTGGTACGCCGTGCCGCCGACCAAAATCTGGTGGTCGGCCGTCGGCACATGGGTGTGGGTGCCGACGACGAGGCTGGCACGGCCGTCGAGATAATGCGCGAAACACTGCTTCTCGCTGGTCGCCTCGGCATGGAAGTCGACGATCACCGCGTCCGCCTGCTCACCGAGCGGACAGGCTGAAAGGATGTCGTCGGCACAGGCGAAAGGGTCGTCGAGATCGGGTGACATGAACACCCGGCCCATGATGTTGGTGACGAGCACCCGCGCGCCGTTTTTGGCTTCGAACAGCCCTGACCCGTTGCCGGGCGTGCCCTTGGGGTAGTTGGCCGGCCGGATGAAGCGATCATGGCGCGTTGCGAACGCCAATGCCTCGCGCTGATCCCAGACGTGGTTGCCGGTGGTCACCGCATCGGCGCCGGACTCCAGCGTCCGTTGGAAAATCTCCTCGGTGATGCCGAAACCGCCGGCCGAATTTTCGCCGTTGACCACGACGAAATCGAGTTTCCAGTCGGAAATCAGACCGGGCAGCTTGTCATAGACAGCCGTGCGGCCCGACCTTCCGACCATGTCGCCAAGAAAGAGAAAACGCATCAGGTGCGCCCATGCCGGGCGCCGGATTTGCCGTCAGCGGAATGTCGTTCATGCTTTGGTGAACATTCTTCCGACATGATCACGGGTTCTTGGCGTTGCGGTATCGCTTTGGCGAGACGGTCGATCATGCAGTGTCCTTGGCGTTTTTATGTCCAGCCGCAAAGCTAGGACGTTTTCGCGCGGAAGGAAGAATCCGTACCACCGCGGGTCGCATCAACCGATACGAGGGCTGTCTAAACCATGAATTCCTTCCTCCGATACCGCCCGTCGGGCATGGCAGCCGTCTTCGCCCGATTTCTGGCCCTTCTTTCGGTCGCGCTCCTTGCCGCCTGTGTCGGTTCGACGGGCGCCATCGACACTGCTTCGACCAAGCCTGTGTCCGTCGACAGGGGCGTGGCGCTCGCATCGATCAACGCGTTCCGCGCGCAGAACGGGCTTGGATCAGTCCGCTTCGACGCCATGCTGGACAAGGCGGCCGACCGGCAGGCCCGGGCGATGGCGGCACGCGGCAATCTCAGCCATTCGGTCGATGGCGCTTTGCCGAGCCGCGTCGCGTCCTTCGGCTACAATTGGGCGGCGGTCTCCGAGAATATCGGCTGGAACTATCGTTCGACCCCCGCCGTCATCACCGGCTGGAAGGACTCTCCCGGCCACCGCCGCAACCTGCTGAATCCCAACGTGACAGAGATCGGTTTTGCCGCCGCGACCGGCAGCAACGGCCAGCCCTATTGGGCCTTGATCCTGGGACGCGAGAAACGACGCTGATCACGGCCCATCACACCCGATCGCCTCACGTTCGGTGACGATCGCATGCAGTGGAATGTCGTGCGGCTCGGTCGGCACGACCTCCACTTCCTGCACGTCGAAACCGACGCCGATCAGCTGCGGCGCCTTGCCCTTCTCGCGCAGCTTTGCGATCGCCGCGTCGTAATAGCCGCGGCCATAGCCGATGCGGCCGCCGCTTCGGTCGAAGGCGGCCAGCGGCACCAGCATGACATCGGGATCGAGAACCGCCGCGTCCGGCCCCGGCGCAAAGGTGCCGAAGCCTTGGGGTTCTAGCGGCACGCCGCGCAGAAGCTCCCGAAACTGCAAGCAGTCTTCCGCGATCGCCGGGACGCACAACCGCGCACCTCGGTCCGCAAGCGCCATCATCAATGGCCGTATGTCGATTTCCGTGCGGATCGGCAGGAAGCCGGAGACGATGGAACCGGGCTCCACCGCAACCAGATTGGCGCAGCGGTCGGCAACCGCGAGCGAGGCCTCGATCCGGGCCTCGGCTCCCATCGCATCACGCCGCGCCAGTGCTTCCGCGCGCAGACGCTGCTTTGCTTGCTGCATGCCGTGGTCCCCCGTCACTCCTGCGAATGGGAGTGCCGGATATCACCGGTGATGAGCAAGAGAAAGATGCGAAGAAAAGGCCGTGTCGCCCGAAATCGGACGCTCGTCGCGATACGTGGCCGGAAAGAGGATGGCGAGCCACCCGGCCGATGGAGAAGTCGAACCCGGGAACCTACAATGTAGGTGGGCGCCGTGTGCCCTGGCCCACGAGCCAAGGCAGGGACAGCTCCCTAGGGATGACTAAGGCCCCGAGATAATGTTACCCCTGTCGCACCGCGCAGCCCGCCGAGACCAGATATAGGCCGAGGCCGTCACGCTATCCATAGCAAGCGCGGCACCAGGCAATCTTTATTCGCGCTTGGCCAAAGCCACCTGCCTCAGACGAAATGCTTCGACAGCTTCAATCCCTGGGCCTGGTAGTTCGATTTGAGATCGAGGCCATACAGCCGGTCCGGCAACGCCTGCATCCGCTCATACACCAGCCGCCCGACGATCTGCCCATCCTCGAGGATGAACGGCACGTCGTGACTGCGCACTTCCAGCACGGCCCGGCTTCCCGTTCCGCCGGCCGCCGAATGGCCGAAGCCGGGGTCGAAAAAGCCGGCGTAATGGACGCGAAACTCGCCGACCAGCGGATCAAAGGGCGTCATCTCCGCCGCGAAGGCCGGCGGCACATGCACGGCTTCCTTGGACACCAGGATGTAGAACTCGTCCGGATCGAGAACGAGTTCGCCGGTCTTGCCGCGATGGATCGGCTCCCAGAAATCGGCGAGCGGATAAGCGCCGCGCCGGTCGACATCGACGACGCCGGTGTGCCGCTTGCCACGATAGCCGACGAGCCCGTCGGCATTCCCCACAAGGTCGATCGACAGCGCGATACCGCTGCCGGAGATGTTGGCCTTTTGCGCTGTCGTCAGCCGTTCATTGGCGTGGAGATCCGACAATTCCGCCTCGGACAGCAGCGGTTCGCCGGTGCGAAAACGGATCTGCGACAGGCGCGACCCCTGTCGCACCAGAATCGGAAACGTGCGCGGCGATATCTCAAGATAGAGTGGCCCGGCATAGCCGGCCGGCAGCTTGTCGAATTCCTGCCCCGCGTCCGCGAGCACCCGCGTGAAGATGTCGAGCCGGCCGGTCGAGGATTTGGGGTTGGCCGTCGCCCGGATGCCGTCCGGCAGGCGCAGCGTTTCGAGCAACGGAACGACGTAGACGCAGCCGGTTTCCAGCACCGCGCCCTCGGTCAGGCTGAACTCGTGCAATTGGAAACGCGCGAGCTGCTGGGCCACGCTACGACCTTGCCCCGGCAGAAAGCTCGCGCGAACCCGGTACGCCTTCGGCCCAAGCCGCAGGTCGAGGCTCGCCGGCTGGATCTGGTCCGCGTCACGTTCAATCGGCGCCGCGATCGCCCCCGTGTCGAACAGTGTCGCGATTTCGCGATCCGGCAAAATTCCGTCGGTCATCGGTTGTCCCGTCATCGCCTGCGTGTGCCCGCCCCGTGGGCGGCTGTTTGGTCCTCGATTGACGCCTAACGGGATCGGGTCTATTTGCAAAGTCGAGAGTGGTGATTTGGCCGGCCGGCTTGCAGCCACGTAAAACAAGTCGCTAAAGGGCCGATCCGACGATTGGGTATTCGATGGACCGGCTTCGCGGCGTTGCTGCGGCCGGTTTTTTGTTGTTCGGAGAAAAAGCGATGCTGAAGAAAGCGGATGAGCGGCGCAAACTGAGACCGGCGACGGCGATGGTCCATGGCGGCACGATGCGGTCGGGGTTCGGCGAGACCTCCGAGGCTTTGTTCCTCACCCAGGGCTTCGTCTACGACAGCGCCGAAGCCGCCGAGGCGCGCTTCAAGGGCGAGGAGCCCGGCTTCATCTACAGCCGCTACGCCAATCCGACGACGCGCATGTTCGAGGAGCGGATGATGGCGCTGGAAGGCGCCGAGGACGCGCGCGCCACCGCCTCCGGCATGGCCGCCGTCGCCGCCGCCATGCAGTGCCAGGTGACAGCCGGGGATCATGTCGTTGCGGCGCGCGCGCTGTTCGGCTCCTGCCGCTATGTCGTGGAGACGGTGCTGGGGCGCTGCGGCGTTGCCTGCACGCTCATAGATGGCCGCGATCTCGACGCGTGGCGCGATGCCGTGCGGCCGGAAACCAAGGTGTTCTTTCTGGAATCGCCGACCAATCCGACGCTGGAGGTCATCGACATCGCCGCGGTTGCCGAGATCGCCCATGCGGCGGGCGCCCGTCTGGTCGTCGACAACGTCTTCGCCACACCGATGCAGCAGCGGCCGCTGGAGCTTGGCGCCGACGTCGTCGTCTATTCGGCGACCAAGCACATCGACGGCCAAGGCCGCTGCCTCGGCGGCATCGTCCTCTCCTCCAAGGACTGGATCGACGAGAATCTGCACGACTATTTCCGCCACACCGGCCCGTCGCTGTCACCGTTCAACGCCTGGACATTGCTGAAAGGGTTGGAGACGCTGCCCATACGGGTCGCCCACCAGACCCGATCTGCGGCGCGCATCGCCGATATCCTGGCCGAACGCCAAGAGGTCGCGAAAGTGATCTACCCCGGCCGTGCCGATCACCCGGATGCGGCCGTCATCGCCCGGCAGATGAGCGGCGGTTCGACCCTGCTCGCCTTCGAGGTCAACGGCGGCAAGCCCGCCGCCTTCGCCTTCTCGAATGCGTTGGAGATCATTCTGATCTCGAACAATCTCGGCGACGCCAAGAGCCTGATCACCCATCCGGCGACGACCACCCATAAAAACTTGGCCCCGGAGGCGCGCGCCGAGCTCGGAATCTCCGACGGTTTGCTGCGCCTGTCCGTCGGGCTGGAAGATGTCGAGGATCTGATCGAGGATATCGTAGGGGCCTTGACGGCGGGTCGATGAACGATCGCCGGCTCAACCGAAGCTTTTGAGGCTCAGCCGGATTCGCCACACGAAGGTCCAGGTCGTCATCGCCGCGAACACATAGGCTATGACGACGAAATATTGCGGAAACAGGCAGAACAACACGAAGGCCGCGATCGTCTCGGTCGCTTCCGCGAGCCCGGTCGTGAAGAACAGCGACTTCTTGCCCCGTTGCTCCGTGGCAAGCTTGCGCTTCTCGGCCATGATCGCGAAGGCAAGGAAGCTCGCGCCATTGGCGTAGAAGCTCATCAAGAGAACCGCCGCCGCCAGCCCGTTCGCCGCCGGATCGAGGATCGCGAAGGCGAGCGGGATCGCGCCGTAAAAGACATAGTCGAAGACGATGTCGAGATAGCCGCCGAGATCGGTCGGGCCGGTCTGCCGCGCCACCGCGCCGTCGAGCCCGTCGGCCAGCCGCGACACCAGGATGAGGACCAGCCCCCCCCAGAGAGAACCGAAGGCGATCGCCACCGCCGCGGCCAGGCCGAGGACGAGGCCGGCGACCGTGACACTGTTGGCACCGACGCCCCGGCGACACAGGACGCCGGCGAGCCTGTTCATCGGCGGATCGATCCGCTTCTTCAGGACACCGTCGAGCAAATTTTTACCATCCAAACTTCTGACGTCGCGCGATTGACCCTGGCACGCCGCACCGCGATAAAGGGAACGAGGCGACAGGCATTGGAACTGGCCATGTACAAGGCGACGACTTGCGAGATCACGGTCACCGTGACGCCCGCCTACCTTGAGGACCAGTCCCAACCGGACGACGGCCGTTGGTTCTGGGCTTACACGGTCGAGATCACCAACGGCAGCCGTGACCCCGCGCAACTGCGATCACGATACTGGCACATCACCGATGCCAACGGCCATGTCGAGGAGGTTCGCGGCCCCGGCGTCATCGGGGAGGAGCCGGTGCTGTCGCCTGGCGACAGTTTTACCTACACCTCCGGCTGCCCACTCGGCACATCCTCCGGCTTCATGCGCGGCCATTACGAGATGCAGGGACCCGACGGCACGTTCTTCACGGTGGAGATCCCGGCGTTCTCGCTGGACGTACCCGTGCGGCAGCGGGTGCTGAATTAGAGCAAAGCCAGAGGCTCAAGGCTCGAAGTGACCCGCCTCCGACAGACTTCCAGCCCGCTCGACCAAGTTAGCCGTCTCTACTCCGAAGGCTTGCCGCCGTCCGACGTCGCGTCCGCCTCGAATTCGGCCGGGTCGAACTCGTAGCCCTCGCCGCAGAACTCGCAGGTGACTGCGATCTTGCCGTCCTCGACGCTCTCGCCGATCTCCTCCTGGGAGAAGTTCGATAGGACGTCGCGGATTCGCTCGCGCGTGCAGGAACAGTCGTCGGCGACGGGTTTGGCAGGGAACACCCGCACTCCGCGCTCGTGAAAGAGCCGGAACAGCAACCGCTCGACACCGACATCGGGGTCGGCAAGCTCGGACGCATCGATCGTGTCGACCAACGCGCGCACCTCGACCCAGGCGTCGTCCGGCTCGAAGCTCCCCTCGGGATCGTCGGCCCCTTCCGGCGCGTCGCCGCCCGGCAGATCGGGCAGACGCATGCGCTCCGGCGCCTCGGGCAGGAACTGCGCGATCAGCCCACCGGCCCGCCAGCCTTCGACGAATCCATTCTCGCCGCGCCGGGCGATCTTGGCGACCGCCAGCTTCACTGCCGTCGGGATCTGCTCCGACTGGCGAAAATAGGCCTCGGCGACCTCTTCCATCGACGTGCCGTTCAGCTCAACGATGCCCTGGTAGCGCTGCATATAGGCGCCCTGGTCGACGGTGAGCGCCATCACGCCCTTGCCCAAAAGCGCCTCGGAATGCGTCGTGCCGGCGCTGATGGCCGCGTCGAGCTTGGCCTCGTCGAAGCGGGCATAGGCCCTGACGCTCGACGGCGTGGCGAAATCGACGACGAGAAGGTCCACCGGCCCGTCCGTCTGAGTCTGGGCGATGAACTTGCCGTCGAATTTCAGCGACGTGCCGAGCAGCACCGTCAGCGCGATCATCTCGGCGAGCAGGCGCGACACCGGCTCGGGATAATCGTGACGCCCGAGGATCTGATCCAGCATGGGGCCGAGTTGGACCGCCCGGCCGCGCGCTTCGAGCGCCTCGACGTTGAAGGGGACAACGGCGTCATCGCCGGCATAGCCGAACTCACCGAGCGCGCGTTCCGCCTCAGCCATGCGTCTTACCCGCCATGCCCTGCTGCGACGGGTTTGCCCCGACTTCGCCGAAACACCAGGCCAAGATCGATTTTTGGGCGTGCAGCCGGTTCTCGGCTTCGTCGAAGACCACCGACTGCGGACCGTCGATGACGGCGTCGGTCACTTCCTCGCCGCGATGGGCCGGGAGACAATGCATGAAAAGCGCCTCGGGCTTGGCATGCGCCATCAAGCGCTCGTTCACCTGATAGGGCATGAAGACATTGTGGCCGCGGGCTTGGTCCTCGCGGCCCATGGACACCCAGGTATCGGTGACGACGCAATCGGCGCCGGTCACCGCTTCCACCGGGTCGTCGGTAGTTAGGATCGAGGCCCCCGCATTGCGAGCCCTTTCGACGAAGTGCATGTCAGGTCCCGATCCGGCGGGCGTCGCGACCCGCAGGGCGAAGTCGAACCGGGCCGACGCCTCGACGAAGGACGACAAGACATTGTTGCCGTCGCCGGTCCAGGCGAAGGTCTTGCCGCGAACCGGCCCGCGCTTTTCCTCGAAGGTCAGAAGATCGGCCATGATCTGGCAGGGATGCGTGTCGTCGGTCAGTCCGTTGATCACCGGCACGGTGGCGAACTCGGCCAGTTCCATCAGCCGCGCGTGCGCCGTCGTGCGGATCATGATCGCGTCGACATAGCGCGAAAGCACCCGCGCCGTATCGGCGATCGTCTCCTCACGGCCAAGCTGCATTTCGGCGCCCGACAAAAACAGCGTCTCGCCGCCGAGCTGGCGCATGGCGACATCGAACGACACGCGGGTGCGCGTCGAGGGCTTGTCGAAGATCATCGCCAGCACCTTGCCGGCGAGCGGTTTCGGGCCGTTGCGGCCGAGCGCCTTGCGCTCCGCCGCGTCGCTCATGATGGCGCGAAGCTCGTCACTTTCGACCGCCGCGATATCGAGAAAATGCTTGGGATGTCCGTTCATCATCGCTCCGGCCTCATGCACTCTTGCGCCGGTTGCCCAGCGACAGGGAAGCAACGGCCGTTTCAATGCGGGCCATTCCTTCCCGGACTTCGTCCGCCGTCAGGATCAGCGGCGGCAGCAGACGTACGACATTGTCGCCGGCCGGAACCGCCAAGAGCCCTTGCTCCCGCATGCCCGCCACCAGTTCGGTGTTGGGAACCTTGGCCCTGAGGCCGAGTAGCAGGCCTTCGCCGCGGATCTCCTCGACGACGTCGGGATAACGGTCCGAAAGCGAGGCCAGCGACTGCTTGAACAACAGCGCGGTGTCGCGGACATGCTCAAGGAAACCATCCGCCAGCACGATGTCGAGAACCGCGTTGCCCACGGCCATCGCCAGAGGATTGCCGCCATAGGTCGTGCCGTGGGTTCCCGGCGTCATGCCGATGGCCGCTTCCGCCGTCGCCAGGCATACGCCGATGGGAAAGCCGCCGCCGAGGCCCTTGGCCGAGGCCAGGATATCCGGCGCGGCGCCCGAATGCTCGTAGGCGTAGAGCGTGCCGGTTCGTCCGATCCCGGTCTGCACCTCGTCATAGATCAGCAGGATGCCATGCTTGTCGCAGAGCTCGCGCAAACCGCGGAGACACTGGGGCGGGACCTTGCGGATACCACCTTCACCTTGGATCGGCTCGATCAGGATCGCAGCGACGTCCGGCGCGGCCGCGGCCTGTTTCAGCGCTTCGTGGTCGCCGAACGGCAACTGATCGAAGCCTTCGACCTTCGGGCCGAAGCCTTCGAGGTGTTTCTTCTGGCCGCCGGCCGCGATCGTCGCGAGAGTCCGCCCGTGGAACGCGCCCTCAAAGGTCAGAATCCGGAAACGCTCGGGCGCGCCGCTGACAAAGTGATAGCGCCGCGCGGTCTTGATCGCGCATTCCAGCGCCTCGGCGCCCGAATTGGTAAAAAAGGCGCGGTCGGCGAAGGTCGCGGCGGTCAGCCGCTCGGCGAGGCGCCGCTGGCCGGGAATCTCATAAAGATTGGAGACATGCCAGAGTTTCTCCGCCTGGTCTTTGAGCGCGGCGACGAGATGTGGATGCGCATGGCCGAGGGAATTGACCGCGATACCGCCGCCAAAATCCATGTACCGTCGGCCATCGCGCGTCTCCAGCCAGACGCCCTCGCCGCGCTCGAAGGCGAGATCGGCGCGCGCGTAGGTCTCGAAGAGAGGCGATTGATGGTCCTTGCTGTCAGCCATGGCGATCGACTTCGCTGATGATCCGGTTCGGCTCCCGGGTGGGATCGTCTTGGATCAGGTTCTGGAAACGTCAAAGCCTGCCGAGAGGGCAGGCTTTGCGGGTCGCTCCGAATGCATCGGATGCCTAGCTATACCACAGCGGGTCGGGCGGGTGTCAATGAAACCCACAGAAGGATACTATCGGAAGCGATCGTTTGCCCCGTGGGCAACCGCCTTCGTCGCGAGGGCTTTGGCGAAAAGAGGTCGATTGAATGAATTCCGATTGGCCCGTCTTGCCTTTCCCGGCCTGGCGGGAAACCTGCAAGGCCCTTCATCTCTGGTCCCAGATTGTCGGCAAATACCGGCTCGCCCATACCCCCTGGGTCAATCATTCCTGGCACGCCACCCTCTATGTCACCCCACGCGGGTTGACGACCGGTCCGATCCCGGATCCCGGCGGCGTGGTCACGCTCAGCTTCGACTTTTGCGACCATGCTCTTGTGGCCGAAGCCGCAAGCGGTTCGCGTGAAGGCTTTCCGCTACAGCCGATGAGCGTCGCCGCCTTCTTCGACCGCACCAAGCGATTGGTCACGTCCGTGGGCGGTGAGCCTTCCATTCATGGCCGCCCTAACGAATTGCCGGACGAGGTTCCATTCGCCTCCGACACCGAGGAGCGGCCTTACGACCGCGACGCGGTGCGGCGCTTCCACCAGGCCCTTATCCATGTCGATCGTGTGTTCGGACGTTTTCGCACAGGCTTTGTCGGCAAGGTCAGCCCGGTGCATCTCTTCTGGGGCGCGCTCGATCTTGCCGTGACACGTTTTTCCGGTCGCCCCGCCCCTTTGCATCCCGGCGGTTTTCCAAACTTGCCGGATGCGGTGACGCGCGAGGCCTACAGCCACGAGGTCTCTTCGGTAGGGTTCTGGCCGGGTGGCGGCGGCATCGACAAAGCGATGTTCTATTCCTACGCCTACCCCGTGCCAGATGGGTTCGCGGACCGAGCGGTGGAGCCGGTCGCCGCGCGCTTCGACGCGAAGCTCGGAGAGTTTCTGCTACCGTATGAATCGGTCCGGACCAGCGCCGATCCGGACGCGACGCTGCTGCGGTTCCTGCAATCGACCTACGCGGCAGCGGCCGATAGGGGTGGCTGGAATCGGGCCGCGATGGAGTGCGAATTCGGCGTGCCCCGCGTTCCGCGCAAAATTCACGGTCCGCGTTAACGCTCCATTAACCCACAAGTCTGGGGAAAACGACAAATCGATTCGCCTGTGACACGCTGGACTCTTGTCACAGAGTCCAGCGATGGGCTAAATTGAATTCAAGATACTAGATTTCGTGCGGCGGACCTAGTTCCTCAATAAATGTAGTGCGTCACCTCGCACACCGTTTGTGCGGGGTGAAGGATTCCGCCCGCCGCATATTTTTGCTGTAAGGAGCTTGTCATGGGCTGGACCGACGAACGCGTGGAGTTGCTGAAGCAGCTTTGGACGGAGGGCCTCAGTGCCAGCCAGATTGCCGAGAAGCTGGGCGGTGTCAGCCGCAATGCGGTGATCGGAAAGGTCCATCGGCTGAAGCTGGAATCGCGCGCGAAGTCTCCCAATGTCGCCGCTCCGGTTGCGGAACGGCAGGCGTCGCCCCACTTGAAGGAAGTCGAGGCCGTCGAAATGGTGCAGCCGGCACGTTTTATGCCAGCGCAATCGGTTTCGGCGCGCTCGATGCCCCGCACCCACGGTGCGACGGCTTTGAAGATGGATCCCGAGGAGGAGACGGAAGTGATCGCCGAACCCCAACGTCAGTCCGGCGAAGTGGTCCCGATCGCGCGTAAGCTCAGCCTCGTGCAGCTAACCGAGAGCACCTGCAAATGGCCAGTGGGCGATCCGCTGAAGCCGGGTTTCCACTTTTGCGGCAACGGCTCGAACGAGTCGTCACCCTATTGCGAATACCACGCGTCATTGGCCTTCCAGCCGGCATCCGAACGGCGCCGAGCGCGCTGACAGGCGCGCTTCTCCAACCATTCACTTTACGGGAAATCGAGACCGCCATTCGGCGGTCTCTTCGTATTGAACAGTCCCGGCGTCACGCAATGGCGGCCCGCGGAAGGTCGTTTCTCTATGGCCGCGCGCGCTCCATCGCCCTTGGCGCCGACGGTCTGGCGGTGGCGGAGAATTGCTCGTCGAGGGCGTAGCCGGCACCGCGAACGGTCCGAATCGGGTCTCGCTCGCGGCCACGATTGATTGCCTTGCGCAGGCGTCCGACATGGACATCCACGGTGCGCTCATCCACATAGATATCCCTGCCCCAGACGCCATCGAGCAGTTGCTCGCGGGAGAACACCCGCCCTGGCGACTGCATGAAGAACTCCATCAGCTTGAACTCGGTCGGACCGAGCCTGACCTCGCGGCCGGCCCGGTGAACCCGGTGGTTCTCCCGATCGAGGTCGATATCGCCGGCGGTCAAAAGCTTGGAGATTTTCTCGGGCTTTGCCCGCCGCAGCATTGCCCGGACCCTTGCGATCAGTTCCGGCGTCGAGAACGGTTTGACCACGTAATCGTCGGCGCCGACCGACAGGCCGCGCACGCGTTCGCTTTCCTCGCCCCGGGCGGTCAGCATGATGATCGGCAGTGTCTCGCTCTCGCCGCGCTGACGAAGTCTGCGGCAAAGTTCGACTCCGGACAGACCCGGCAGCATCCAATCCAGGATCAGGAGGTCGGGCAACTCTTCCTTGAGGCGCAGGTCCGCCTCGTCGCCACGGGTGATGACGTCGACCTGGTAGCCTTCGGCTTCGAGATTGTAGCGAAGCAGGACGCCGAGCGCGTCCTCGTCCTCCACCACGGCGATGCGAGTGGCCATGTCCGTTTACCCTTCGGGACCGGCGGGCGGCAGGTTGGACCCCTGCTGCACCAAGGACGGAGTGCTGTCGCCTTTCGGCCGCTCCGCCTCCATTTGTTCGCCGGTCTGGATATAATAGATTGTCTCGGCGATGTTGGTTGCGTGGTCGCCGATGCGCTCGATATTCTTGGCGCTGAACAGCAGATGCGTGCAGGCGGTGATGTTGCGCGGATCTTCCATCATGTAGGTCAGCAGCTCACGAAAGATCGAGGTGTACATCGCGTCTATCTGCTCGTCATTGTCGCGAACCGCCATCGCCCGAAGGTGATCGTGTTCGCCGTAGGCGTCGAGCACTTCCTTCAGCTGCACCAGCGCCAGCTCCGACAAATGCTCGATGCCCCGCACGAGCTGCACCGGCTGGGAATGATCGTGCACGGCGATCACACGCTTGGCGATATTCTTGGCCAGATCGCCGATCCGCTCCAGATCGTTGGAAATGCGGATGGCGCCGACGATCTCGCGCAGATCGACGGCCATCGGCTGGCGCTTGGCGATGGTGCGGATCGCCCGCTCGTCCAGATCGCGTTGCGCCGCGTCGAGGAGTGCGTCGTCGGCGACGACCGACTGTGCCAGATCCCAGTCACTGCGCATCAAGGCCGCGACGGACTGCTCGACCATGCGCTCGGCCTGGCCGCCCATCTCCGAAATCCGGCGCACGATAAATTTGAGTTCGTCCTCGTAGGACGTGACGGTATGCTCGGTCATCTGCCCGCTTTCCTCGTAGTTTTCGTTCAGCCGAAGCGCCCGGTGATGTAGTCTTGGGTGCGCTTGTCGTCGGGGTTGGAGAACATTTTCTCCGTCGCCCCGACCTCGACGACGCGGCCCAGATGGAACATCGCGGTGCGCTGCGACACCCGCGCCGCCTGCTGCATCGAGTGGGTAACGATCACGATCGTGTAGTTCTGCTTCAATTCGTCGATCAGTTCCTCGATCTTGGCGGTCGCGATCGGATCGAGGGCCGAACACGGCTCGTCCATCAGGATCACCTCGGGCGAGACGGCGATGGCGCGAGCGATGCACAGGCGCTGCTGCTGACCGCCGGACAAACCGGTCCCCGGTTCATCGAGACGGTCCTTGACCTCCTCGAACAGGCCAGCCTTGCGAAGGCTGGTCACCACGATCTCTTCCATCTCCGTCTTCGACGTCGCCAGACCGTGGATACGCGGTCCGTAGGAGACGTTGTCGAAGATCGACTTGGGGAACGGATTGGGCTTCTGGAAGACCATGCCGACCCTGGCGCGTAGTTCCACCACGTCGATGTCGGGATCGTAAATATCCCGGCCGTCGAGCGTGATATGGCCTTCGACCCTGGCGATGTCGATCGGATCGTTCATCCGGTTGAGACAGCGCAGGAAGGTCGATTTTCCACAGCCGGACGGGCCGATCAGGGCGGTGACCTGACGCTCCTCGATGTCGAGATCGACGTCGAACAGGGCCTGTTTCTGGCCGTAATAGACCGACACCTTTTCGCCCCGCATCTTGATCGGACGGTTCGGTCGCACCGCCGCTCCCTTCGCTGACGTCGTTTGCATATCGTCCATCATGGCGGATTCCTGTCGCAAGATCACCAGCGCCTCTCGAAACGGCGGCGCAGAAGAACCGCGGTGAGATTCATCACGGTGAGGAACATCAAGAGCACGACGATCGCGGCGCTGGTGCGCGCGACGAAGCCGCGCTCGGGACTGTCGAACCAGATGAAGATCTGGGTCGGGAGCGCGGTGGACGCGTCCACGATGCTGGATGGCGCCGACGTGATGAACGCGTTCATGCCGATCAGCAGCAAGGGTGCGGTTTCGCCGAGTGCCTGGGCCAGGCCGATGATCGTGCCGGTCAGGATGCCGGGCAAGGCCACGGGCAGAACGTGATGGCCGATCACCTGCATCTCGGACGCGCCAACGCCCCTCGCCGCTTCCCGAATCGACGGCGGCACGCCCTTGAGCGCGCTGCGCGTCGTGATGATGATGGTCGGAAGCGTCATCAGCGCCAGCACGAGCCCGCCGACGAGCGGCGCGGAACGGGGCAATCCGAAAAAGCCCAGGAACAGCGCAAGGCCCAGGAGGCCGAAAACGATGGACGGCACCGCGGCAAGATTGTTGATGTTGATCTCGATGAAATCCGTCAGGCGGTTTTTCTTGGCATGTTCCTCCAGATAGACCGCGGCGCCGACGCCAAGCGGCACGGCCACCACCAGGCAGACGAGCAGCAGGAAGAACGAGCCGATGATTGCGCCCTTGAGGCCGGCCAACTCCGGAAAGCGGCTGTCGGCATTGGTGAACAGACCCCAGTCGAATTTGGAGCGGATGCGCCCGGCCTGATCGAGCGCCTGATACACCTCGATCTGCCGGTCGCTCAGCGGACGCCGGCTGGCGTCGACGGTGGGATCTATCACGCCCTCATAGAGCTGCTCGTAAGGGTCGGACACAGGCACCCACACATCGAGCCCCTCGATAACGGCGGCGCCGGCCGCGGCGATCGCATCCTCGACGTCGTATTGCGCGCCGTCGCTGAGGATCGAGGTGATCTCGCGGCGCTCCTTGCGACCCTCGGTCGCCGGAAAGAGCGACAGAATCGCTTCGTTGGCAGCCGAGCGGGGGCTTTTTGCCGCCGCCTCCTCGACGCTGGAAAAGGGCGGTATTTCGATGCGGACCTGGGTCTGCGTCCAGGCGCCCATGGACGAGCTGACGACCGACCCGACCAGGATCGCGAGCATCGCGAGGGCGAACAGGATCGCCACGATCCCGTACAGCTTGAGACGCGTCTGCGCGGCCTTGCGCCGTTTCAGGCTCGACCGAACCAATTGCTGCGTGCGGGAGGTCTCGCCGCCGGAAGACACGATCTCAGTCATATTGTTCCCGGAAGTGCTTGACGACCTGCAGCGCGATGAGATTCAGGCCGAGCGTCGCGATGAACAGCGTCAGACCGAGCCCGAACGCGGCGAGTGTCTTGGGGCTGTCGAATTCCGTGTCGCCGGTGAGCAGCGAGACGATCTGAACAGTCACCGTCGTTACGCCTTCCAGCGGGTTGGCCGTCAGATTGGCGGTCAGGCCCGCGGCCATCACCACGATCATCGTCTCGCCGATTGCCCGGCTCGATGCCAGGAGAACACCGCCGACGATGCCCGGAAGGGCCGCCGGCAGCACGACGCGCATCACGGTTTCGGCCTTGTTCGCGCCGAGGCCGAACGACCCGTCCCGCAGCGACTGCGGCACCGAATTCAACGCATCGTCGGAGAGCGATGAGATGAACGGAATCAGCATCACGCCCATCACCAGGCCGGGAACGATCGCCGCTGTAGGCGAGACGGAGACGCCGACTACCTCGCCGGCCCCTCGGATCGCCGGAGACACGACCAGGACCGCGAAGAAGCCGTAGACGATGGTCGGGATTCCGGCCAAGACCTCGATGAGCGGCTTGACCAGGCCGCGAACCGCCCTCGGCGCGAATTCGGACATGTAGATCGCCGCGAACAGCCCGACGGGCAGAGCGACGATCATCGCGGTCGTGGCGATGACGAAGGTTCCCACGAAGATCGGCACGGCGCCGAATGCACCGGTGCTGCCAACCTGATCGGCACGAATGGCGATCTGGGGGTCCCATTTCGTGCCGAAAAAGAACTCGATCGGCGAGACCACCGCGAAGAACCGGAACCCCTCGAACACCAGTGAGAAGAAAATTCCCGCCGTCGCCAGAATCGACACGGTGGCGCAACCGATCAGCAGCCATTTCAGGATCCGCTCGGCGTTGTTGCGCGCCTGGAACCGCACCCGGACCCGCGCCAGCACCCAGGCAATGGCGCCGACACCGATGAGCAGGAGGAGCCCCGCCAAAATCCACCGCGACAGGATGGCCACACTCTTGAAGCGTTCCGCGGCGGCCAGAACTGCAGCACTCGGCTCGCCAAAGGTAATACCCACCGCGGCCTGCCGGACCTCGCCGACAATGAGGCTGAGCCTGGAGGGGCTAAGGCCTTCCGTCGCGGACGACGGCAGCAGCGTGCGGATATAGGCATTGAGCACGGCCGGCTCGAGCAACAGCCAGGCGACGATCAGCGCGAGACCCGGCACCAACACCAGCAGCACCGCCAGATATCCGTGATATTTGGGAAGCGAGTGGAGCCGCGCTTCGCTGGCCGCGCCCGAACGGCGCGCCTTGCGGCTGGCCAGAATGAAGCCGGCGATGCTCAATAGCACCGGAATGGCGAAGATGATGCTCAGCGGCACGGCCAGGGCTCCGTTGGGTCCCTGCCGACCCGGAAAGGCCGGCGGGATTTTTTCAAGGCGTAGGCTAGCGAACGCCGGATGTCAGCCCTGAGGCGCTTCCATCGACACGCCGTTCACAGCCTTGTCCTCGACTTCCTTCAGTTTCTCATCCTTCAGGGGAACGAGCCCACGGTCCAACAGATAGCCATCCTGTCCCATCGCGTTTTCGCTGACATATTCCGCGACGAACTCGTTGAGGCCGGGAATCGCCTGACGGTGTGCATTCTTGATGTAGACGAACAGCGGACGGGATACCGGATACTCGCCCGATTCCACGGTCGTCTCCGACGGCGTGACGCCACCGATCTCCGCCCCCTTCAGCTTGTCCTGATTTTCGTACAGGAAGGAATAGCCGAAGATGCCGAAGGCGCTCGAATCGGACTCCAGACGCTGGACGATGAGGTTGTCGTTCTCGCCGGCTTCGACGAACGCGCCGTCGGTGCGCATGCGCTGGCAGACTTCGGCCTTGCGGTCGTCATCGAGAGCTTCGACTTCAGCAAGCTCGCCGCAGCCTTCTTCCATGACGAGTTCGACCCAGGCGTCGCGGGTGCCGGACGTCGGCGGCGGGCCGTAGACGAGGATCGGCTCTGCGGGCAGCGAAGCATCGATCTCGTTCCAGCTCTTGTAAGGATTGGCCTTGATCTCGCCGTCGACGGGCACTTCGGCGGCAAGCGCCTTGTAGAGCTGCTCTTTGGTGACGGACAGATCCGGGCCGTTCTGCGACGACGCGAGCGAAAGCGCGTCATAGCCGAGCAACACCTCGGTGATGTCGGTCACGCCGTTCTTCTGGCACAACTCCCACTCGGACGGCTTCATGGCACGCGACGCCCCGGTGATGTCAGGGGTCTGAGCGCCAACGCCTTCGCAGAAGATCTTCATGCCCCCGCCGGTACCGGTGGATTCGACAACCGGTGAGGAAAACTCCGACTGGTTCGCGAACTGTTCCGCGACGGCCTGGGTGTAGGGAAAAACAGTCGAAGAGCCGACGATTTGGATCTGATCACGGCTCTGCGCGCCGGCCTGGCCGGTCAAAGCGATTGCGGTGCCGAGCGCAAGGCCGGCGATGAGCTTGTTGTTCATGGGAAGGTCTCCTTAAGGAGTTTCGTTGAGAACCGAGCGTTTGAGGGCCACCCTGCTTGGCGGCTACGGTTCGCCGTCACCTCTATCGACGCCGCACGAACTCTATATGACACCTTGACCTCAGTTTTATGACACCATAACGCATTGATTATTATTGTATTTTAAGATTTCACTGACGTTCGCCTCGGATCGGGAAAGCGCGCCGTGAAGACCGACCCCTCACCGATACGCGAGACGATCACAAGCCGACTGCGATGGCGCAGGAGGATATTGCGGACGATCGACAGGCCGAGACCGGTGCCGTGCTTGGCGCGCGAGCTGCCCACATCCACCCGGTAGAAGCGCTCGGTGAGCCGCGGTACGTGCTCGGCGGGAATGCCGGGACCGAAATCGCGAACCGAAGCGTTGATCACCGGCTCGCCCCGTTCGCTGGTTCGGGACAACTCCATTTCAACGCGCTTGCCACTCTCACCGTATTTGCAGGCGTTCTCGACGAGGTTCGAGAACACCTGGATCAGTTCGTCCTCGTCGCCGGCAACGACAAAGGCGCCCTCGGGAACGGAAAAATCGATCGTCATACCAAGTTCCGCAGCGAGCGGGGTCAAGTGCGATCGGACCTTGTTCAAGACCGCCACCAGATCGGCGGTCGCCGCGATGGGCACATGCCGTTTCATCTCAATCCGGGAAAGTGACAACAGATCGTCGATCAGCCGCGACATCCGCGTGGCCTGCTCGCGCATGATCTGCAGAAAGCGCTCGCGCGCGGCGGCGTCGTTGCGGGCGGGTCCCTGCAGCGTCTCGATGAAGCCGGTCAGCGACGCCAGCGGTGTGCGCAGCTCATGGCTCGCATTGGCGACGAAATCCGTCCGCATACGCTCGATCTGCAATTCCGCCGTCCGGTCGCGGAACAGAATCAGGAAGAAATGCGGCCGCTCGCCCTGATGCGGCGGAATCGCCACGATCTCGACTTGCCAGGTTCGCTCGGGCCGCCGCTCCTCAAGCATGGCATAGGCCGGCTGAAGGCTTGCGATGGCGCCCTCGATAGTGCCCAGCAATTCCGGCGAGCGGAAGCGAAGCGAAATCGGGTCCCCGAGCGCCATATTGCCGAAGGCGACCAGCGAGGCCGGGTTCCGGTAGCGCAGCAGCATCGCTCGGTCGACGATAAAGCCTGGCTCCTGAAGCGCCTCGACCACTGCCTTCATGCCCCGCGCCGGCCAAATCGACTGCCCTCCATCCGCGGCGGGGGCTCGCCCGCGGGCCGCTCCACGTCCACCAGGCCAATGCATGACGAGCATGAGCAGAACGAACACGAACAGCGCGCCGACCGCGGCCTCGGGAACCCACCAGGCGAGAGCGCCAAGCGCCACGGCCGCGGCAAGGCTCGTGCGTCTGGCACGGCCGGCCTTGGTTGCGCCAGTGGCGCCGGGGCTGAGTTCATCCTCCGGTCGTCCGGTCAAAGCCATCGGCATGCCTTTGCCGGGAAATTTGCGAATCGCAATGAAAACAGCATGGAGCGAGCCTACGACGGTCCCGTCAGATTTTCATGACGAGGTGGCGGATTGCGTCGCCGCGCCGCGGCGGCTGCGCCGATCCATCATTCGACCGGCCGAAGGCGAAACCCGTAAACATTGAGGTCGCGCGCGTTTCCGCCGACGCCAGGACCGATCGCAAGCTGCGCCGGTCCGTCGACACCTGCCGGCACATCCATGTCGAACACGAAGGTTTCCTCCCCGATTGTCGTCGAAAAGCGCTGCCGGCCACAAACCGTTTTGCCGGCGAACAGGCACCGGATGGTGAACTCGCGAGGCGTATCGTCCGGCGAGCCGACGGTCAGTTCGCCGCGCGCCTTCTGACCGGCCAGTCGCGCAACGATACCGGGTCCGATCAGCAGCGAGATTTCGGCCTCCTCCGTATCAGCCGGCCCCTCGATCTGGACGGCGGCGCGTCCGCCGGCGCCGTCGATCGCTTTTACCCGGCCACCGGTTTCGGCCGACACGCGGTCGATTTGACCGCCGGCAAAAACCTCAATCCAGTTTTCTTGAGAGGCCCCGGCCGCGACTCCGTCAGAAGATCCGACACGGACACGCCGTCCGGTGGTTTCCTGCTCCGACCCGACAGCCGTCGGGTCTGATGACGTGCGGGACAGTGCGAACCAAGTGGCCACGGCAACGAGCAGTAAAATCACGAGGGCGATCACCGAAATGGCGAGACGCCGGTGCGCCCATCGCGCCGGCGGGGCGCGACGACCACCCGGCGACCAGGCGTCGTCGGCCCGCGCGATCCGATCTTGCTCCGGGTCGCTTAAAATCGGCACGGTGTCGATCCCGCGCTCCCCCGCCAGCCGCGCGGCGCCGGCCGCAGACGCCTGCCGCACCGGTGCGTCGAGCCCGCCGGGGGGCGACTCGGCGACAAAGGAAGATCGGCCACCACCCGATGTGGCAACTGCGACATCGACCGGGATTGCCTCCCCGTCTTGCGAGTCTCGATAGGCCGCCGGAGGATAGTCGACTTCGATCGCCTCGATCGCCGCCATCAACTCGTCGCGCTGGCGATTCGCCTCCGCCTCGTCCTGATTCTTGTCGGTCACCACGCGAATCATCGCGCGCTCGGCCGCCTCATAAACCTTGACGCGGAAATCCGGATCGGCCGCGTTGCCCTTTTCCAGAGCGCGTCTGACGCCCCGTTCGATCGCGCTGATCACGATTTTCCACCCTTGTCGGTAAGAAAAGCTGCGCCTCCTTCGATATATAGCAAAAGAGGCACGCACGGCTTGTACCGGGGGGCGTGGCGGCATTCAATCCCGCATCTGCCGTGCACAGCCGCTCCTTGGGTGGCGCCTCGCGAAATTGACGTCACTTTGCGGCGGAGAATGTCCCGCCACGAACAAGCCCCAAACGAACGAGTCAGAGATGTCATCAAAGCACGCGCCCGAGCTTCCCAACCGCATCGCCGATCACGGGGTGATTGGAGACATGCGGACGCTGGCGCTGGTCGCCATGGACGGAACCATCGACTTTTTCTGCCATCCGAACATCGACTCGCCGACGCTGTTCGCCGGCCTCCTGGACCCGAAGAACGGTGGTTTCTTCCGGCTCACGGCACAGGGAGGCACCGACGAGCGCAAGCATCGGCAGATGTATCTGCCGGACACCAACATTTTGATCACGCGGTTTCTGGACAATGACGGCATCGGCGAGGTCTGTGATTTCATGCCGGTCGACGGCTCCGGCCGCATCGTGCGCCGCGCCAAGGCGATCATGGGTGCAGTCACCTTCGAGCTGACGATCGCGCCACGGCCTGACTACGGCCGGCGCGCGCCTGTCATACAGCCGATCGAAGGCGGCTTCACCGTTGGGTGGGAGGGGTCGAATGACATTGTCTATTTCTATACGAGAATCCCCCTCGAGATCGACGGCGAGAACGTTCACGGAACCATTCAATTGGCCGAGGACGAGACCTGTCACGTGGTCTTCTGTCCCGGCCGTAAGGATCAGCCGACGGTCGATGACGGCTACGTCGCCAAGGTCTCCTCCCGAACCCGCGATTACTGGCACGAATGGGTCGAGAGCGGCACCTATCCGACCTATTGGCGTGATCTCGTTGTGCGATCGGCGCTGACGCTCAAGCTTCTGACCTCATCCGAATACGGCTCGATCGCCGCCGCCGGGACATTCGGCCTGCCCGAGGTGATCGGCGGCGAGCGTAATTGGGACTATCGCTTCACCTGGGTGCGCGATGCCGCCTTCACCCTCTACAGCCTGTCACGCCTCGGCTATTACGACGAAGCCGAGGCATTCGTCCATTTCCTCATGGTTCGGGCCGTGGAAACCGGCGAATCGGGGCTGCAGATCATGTACGGCATGGACGGGTCGCAGAACCTGCCGGAATCCGATCTCGATCATCTCGAAGGCTATTTCGGCTCACAGCCCGTGCGGATCGGCAACGAAGCCTACAGCCAGCGCCAGATGGACATCTACGGCGAGTTCATGGACGCGGTCTATATCGCATCCAAGGCCCGCGGAAAGCCCGCCTATTCCGTCTGGAAGAAGCTGTCCGGCATTCTCGACTGGCTCTGCGACAATTGGCAACTGCCCGACAAGGGCATCTGGGAAAGTCGGGGCGAACCGCGGGAGTATCTGTCATCGCGGCTGATGTGCTGGGTGGCGCTCGATCGTGGCCTTCGTATCGCCAATGACCAGTCGATGCCCGCCGACATAGTTCGCTGGCGCGGCCAGCGCGACCTGATACAGCAGTCGATTCTCGAGGAATTCTGGGATCCGGACATCGGCGCCTTTACCCAGTTCAAAGGCAGCAAGGGGCTCGACGCCGTCGTATTGCTCATGCCGCTGGTCAAGTTCATCAACCCGCGCGACCCCATGTGGACGTCGACCCTGAAGGCGGTCAAACGCCATCTCGTTCACGACTGCCTGGTCAAGCGTTACATCAACACCGAAGAGAACCACGACGGCCTTGATGGGGAAGAGGGCGCCTTCACCATCTGCTCGTTCTGGTACGTCGAGGCATTGGCGCGGACCGGATACGTCGCCGAGGCACGGCTGCTGTTCGAAAAGCTCCACACCTACGCGAACCATCTCGGTCTCTACTCGGAGGAATTGTCGTCGGCCGGCGACCATCTGGGCAACTTCCCGCAAGGCCTGACGCACCTTTCGCTGATCTCCGCAGCCATTTGGCTCGATCGCGCGTTGAACGGTGACAGACAAGATCCGAACCATTTCGAGTTCCAGATGCTGGAGGATCCAGATGGCGTCTTCTGATCTGCACAGTCTTGCTGGACAGACTGCGATCGTCACGGGCTCCTCGTCGGGTATCGGCGAGGCCACCGCGCGGGAACTGGCGCGGGCCGGTGCCGACGTGGTCATCAATTTTCACGGCTCTGACCGGGAGGCCGACTCCGTCGTCGCCGACATCCGGGCGCTCGGGCGACGCGCCATCAAGATCGCGGCGGACGTCTCCAACGAGGCCGATGTCATCGACATGTTCGACGAAGCAGAAACCGAGCTCGGGCCGATCGACATCGTCGTGTCCAACGCCGGCGTGCAAAAGGACGCTCCCCTGACCGAGATGAGTCTCGACGACTGGAACATGGTGATCGGAGTTAATCTGACCGGCGCTTTCCTGGTCGGACGGGAAGCGGTGCGGCGGTTCCGCCAGAAGGGACTGCGCGAAGACGTCAGCCCGGCGCTCGGCAAGCTCGTCTTCGACTCCTCCGTTCACCAGTTGATCCCTTGGGCCTTTCACGTCAATTACGCCGCTTCCAAAGGCGGCGTCGACATGCTCATGCGCTCGATCGCCCAGGAGGTCGCGGCCGAGAAGATCCGGGTGAACTCGATCGCGCCCGGCGCCATCGCGACGGCCATCAACGCCGATGAGCGCGAGAACCACCGCGACGCGATGCTCAAGCTCATTCCCTATGGCCGGATCGGCGAGGCGGCGGACGTCGGCCGCACCGTTGCCTGGATGGTCTGCGACGCGGCCGATTACCTGACTGGACAGACCATTTTCCTCGACGGCGGCATGACGCTGTATCCCGGCTTCAAGGGCAACGGCTGAACGGCCGGCATCGAGGAAAAACCCCGCCCTGCCCTTTCCTTTCGCATCTGCTATGGAGGCGCGTTCAATCGCGTCGTTTCGCACGGCTCGCGACCGACGCAGCAAAAGGAGAAGCGCCATGGCCCTGAACGGCAAGGTTGCGATTGTCACCGGCGGCGCCAAGGGAATCGGCTACGCGATTTCGCGTCGCTTTCTCGAGGACGGCGCCAAAGTCGTCATCGCCGACGTCGACGAAAAGGCCGGTACCGCCGCCGCGGCCGAACTCGGCGAACTCGGCGAGGTCCGGTCGATCGTCTGCAACGTCGCCGATCGGCTGCATGTCCACAACCTCCTCGCCGCAGCACTCGACCAGTTCGGCGACGTCGATATCCTCGTCAACAATGCCGGTATCGTCCACAAGGCGGACTTCCTCGACCTCGACGAAGAGGCGTTCGACCGCGTGCTGAACATCAATCTGAAGGGATCCTTCCTTTGCGGCCAGGCGGTTGCCCGTCATTTGGTCGAAAAGGTCAAGGCTGGCGGCGCCCCCGGCGCGATCGTCAACATGTCGTCGGTCAACGCTGTGTTCGCGATTGCCGACCAGGTCGGCTATTCGGTCTCGAAGGGCGGCGTCAATCAGCTGACCAAGGTCATGGCGCTGTCGCTGGCGCCGCACGGCATTCGCGTCAACGCCATCGGTCCCGGGTCGATCATGACCGACATGCTGCGCGCTGTGGCAGAGGACAAGGAAGCCTCGCGGCGCATCCTGTCACGCACGCCGCTGGGCCGGATCGGCCAGCCGGAGGAGATCGCGGCGATCGCCGCCTTCCTGGCGTCTGACGACGCCAGCTATATCACCGGGCAGACGATCTATGCCGATGGCGGCCGTCTTGGCCTCAACTATACGGTGAATGTCGCGGAGGAGGACTGATCGCCTCGATCATCCTTGGATGGAGCGACGGCGCCGGATTGCTCCGACGCCGCGACATTCTTCCGATCGGTCTGACGGACTACTTCAGCCCTGCTCCTCGCCGTCCTCGGGCTCGTTGCTGCGCATCGAGGTGAGCTTGGCGAACACCGCGGCCGCATCCAGCTCCTCGTCCTCGGCGGCGGCTTCGCCGCGGCCCCAATTCTGCGTCTGCGACGCCGACAAAAGCCGCTCTTCTTCCGCCAGTTCTTCCGGCCGCACGATACCGCGAGACGCTTTTTCCACTTCCAGGTCGAGATTGATCTGCGTGCACAGACCAAGCGTTACCGGATCCATCGGCTGGAGATTGGCGGAATTCCAATGGGTCCGATCGCGAATCTGCTGGATGGTGTTCTTGGTCGTACCGACCAGACGCGAAATCTGCGGATCCTTCAGTTCCGGATGGCTGCGCACCAGCCAGAGGATCGCGTTCGGCCGGTCCTGGCGCTTGGAGACCGGCGTATAGCGCGGCGCCTTGCGCTTGGCTTCCGGTACACGCACCTTGGGCGCCGACAGCTTCAGCTTGCGATTGGGGTCTTTTTCCGCCGCCTCGATCTCGTCGCGCGATAGCTGCCCGGTCATAACGGGGTCGAGCCCCTTGATGCCTTGCGCCGATTCGCCATCCGCGATCGCCTTGACCTCCAAATGATGCAGCGTGCAGAAATCCGCGATCTGTTCGAAGGACAGCGAGGTGTTGTCGACAAGCCAGACGGCCGTCGCTTTCGGCATCAGTAATTGTTGTGCCATGAATACAATCCTCCTTAGTGCCTGCCCCGGGAGGCAAGCCGTGGATGTTCAACCACATGTCCGGGAATTCGGCCGCCCTTATAGGCGCGTCGCTGCGGCGACGCAAGGAATCGAAACGAATTATCGGGATCGGAGGATCGGTGCGGCGCGGGCGGCGGCAACGTCCGCTCGCGCGGCCGAGTACCACGCTGCGGTTGCACCGCAGGCGAGCACGCCGGGCGGCGACGCCGATCACCGACAGGGATTTGCGGCCAGCCGCGCCTGACGGACACGGCGGCGCTCCCTTCGGCCGATCCGCAAACGCGGAGCCTTTCACGGCACGCGAAAGGACAGCGGTCGCCTCAGATCGAGACGAGCGCCGACGGTGTCACTTGATGGTGATCGTGCCGAACATGCCGGCTTCCTTGTGCCCGGGAAGCGCACAATCCACCGGGATATCTTCGCCGGTTTGGACTGGCACGATGAACCATTCGACCTCACGCTTCGGCCCGACTTCGATCTCAGTCACAGGGCCCTTTATTTCGGCGACCAACTCTCCGGCCGGGTCCGTGATCTCCACCTTACGCGTGAAAATCTTGCCGATGAAGTCATGTCCCTCGAACTCGTGCTTCACGTCGTCGACGTTCTTCAGGACGATCTTGTAGGCCTTGCCTGTTTCGAGTTCGATATGGTTCGGCTTGAAATACATCTTGTCGCCGGAAGTGCCCATCTCGATGACGATTTCCGTCGGGTCCGCCCGGCTGAGGTCGCCGGCGGCCTGCGCGGCCGACGACAACAACAACGCGGCGACCGGAAGCAGAAATGCAATCCCTTTCATCTAATGATCTCCTTTAAATAACTTCACCTCTTGAATGCTACGTCAAACGGCGCTCGCGGCTATTGACCCAAATCAACGGTGGTTCGGTTTATTCGATATCCGGGGGACGCTTGCGCCCGGCGGCCGCAGCCGTTGGGCAGACCGGCTGTTTGAACGATGACCCGCGCACCGCGTCTCGCCCATGCGGGGCTGTCGAGGATCGATTGATCCGCTCGCCGCGCCGGCTTATGTCAAGGCATCGCGAGCGCATCGCTCGAAGCGCAGCAGGGCAAGGAACGTTCGCATATGCCGGATATTTTGTTGGCAGCGATTAATGATAGCGCCTAGCAAGTAATTCAGCTTTGCTGCAAAGCTGCGCTACACTAAAGCGGTACAGAGTTTGGCCAAAGGTGTCAGAAGCTTGTCTGTATTATATTCTGGTGGATCAAGATCCACCCTACAGGCCAGCCTCTACGCTTAAGTAAGTACCATTCGTGCGTCAGTATAAAAATTTTACAATGGGGAGTAAAAACCAGTGGCAGAAGAACTCTCGGTATGGCAATTAGTTGCCGATGCCAGTTTGACGGTACAGGCCGTGATGTTGATATTGTTTATCGCGTCGGTCGTTTCATGGTTCATGATCGTCCAGCGTGCTTTTTATTTTCGTGCCTGCAAACAGGCACTGAATAATTTTGAGCAGCAGTTTTGGTCTGGTATGGATTTAAGCCAGTTGTTTCGTCAGGGTTCGGTTCAGGCGGATAGTACCGGTGCGAGTTTTGTAGGTATGG
>LAZR01000156.1_pt1 | contig 83316 bp, 54 predicted proteins | sample 329461 | NCBI WGS metagenome assembly LAZR01 (sample SAMN03002196, study PRJNA259156) | marine sediment metagenome | biome: sea floor; feature: Hydrothermal impacted sediments; material: marine sediment; isolation source: Loki non-amplified sample from Loki's castle hydrothermal vent sediment ... | reverse complement strand
CTTTCTCATCACGCACAGTCTCCTTATGTTGTCCGACCTCCGCTCCGCCGGCGTCGCAACAGGGCCACGCCGCCAATCGATGGCAGACCCATCGTCAATGCGATGGGTTGAAGTGTCTTCATCATTGGCTGTCCCCATAGTTGCTCCTGCCCAACTCGTCTCGCGCATCCGACAAGTATACGCCCCAAAGGAATGACGGCCCCGAGGCGTCAATAACCACCCGAAGTATAACCGAAACCAGCGAAAATGCTAGAAGAGCCGGCAGGTAATCTCGCCCGTCCGCGAACGAAAAGAAGCTCACCACAAAGGCCAGGTCGAAGATCCGCCGCAGGCGGGCCGAAGATCCGCCGTAGGCGGGCCGAAGATCCGCCGTAGGCGGAAAGAGCACAAAGATCGCGACGACACGAAGCGGCCGCGCAACTCAGGCTTCCCCAAGACCATCCCCCAATCCCCATAATCCCGAAATCCCGCTCTCGTTGTTTTGGAGGCGGGACCCCTTCAGGGGCGAGCGTGTGCCCTACGACTCGGCCAACAGGCGGCCGTACCTATCAAGGACCTTAATTTGGGGGCGCTACTTTCGCCGCCTCCGCAGCAGCGTTAGGCCGCCCATTGTCAGCAAGGCCAAGGTCGCGGGCTCGGGGACGCCGCCTGGGCTTGGGAGGGCGATGAAGCCGAAGTTGGTCTTCAGGATCGCCAGGTCCGTGCCGTCGACGAAGGCGTCGCAGTTGGCGTTGCCGTCGGCAAAGCCCATGCCCGGCAGGCCGAAGGAGGTCTTCATCAGCGCCAGGTCCGTCTCGTCGATCAGGCCGTTGAGGTTGAAGTCGCCGCGCTTGGTGCCCACGCGAACGCCATCGGTCAGCTCGACGAGGGTCTCGATCAGGAAGATCATGTCGTCCTCGTCGGCGTCGAGGTCGCCGTCCAGGTCGTAGGCCGCGTCACCCAAGTTGTCGCACAGGATGTCGATGTCATCGGCATCCACGTCGCCGTCGCCATCAAAATCGCCCAGCGTCAAGAGATCGAAGTAGTACTCCGTCAGGCGGACGCCGCCCGCCCCCGCCCCGGGGGAGAAGTCCAGCTGCATCCAGCCGCGGATGCCATCCATCTCAAAGCCGAAGAGGCCGCCCTCGCCATTGTGGCCGGCGTAGACGGAGGTTTCGCCCTCGGCGTACCACCAATCGTTGTAGGCCTGGGCCGTGGTATAGGAGAAGTCCTGGGCAAGACCGGCGTAGACGGCGTCGTAGACTGGAAGGGCCTCGCCAGCCCCGTAGGGCCTGATCTCCTCACCACCGTACAAGAGCCCCCGTTCGCCGGAGACGGGGCCGGGGCCCGCCAGGAGGCCGCCATCGGGGGACGTGTGAACGGACATGCCGTACTGGTAATACGGAGCAAAATCAGCGAACAAGGTGGTGATGAAGATGGTGTCGTCGGTATACCCGCGACCCATGTCCTGTACTGCCACGTCGGAGGAGATGGGGTCGCCGCCACCATCCACGTCACTCAGGCCGACCGTCGGGGCATGGCCGACGTAGCTGCCAGCGCCGCCCAGCGCCTGCTGGTCGTCCGGGACCTGGCTCCAAACTTCGCCCGTGTAGGGGTCGAAGGCCAGCAGCACAAAGCCGGCAAAGCCGTCCGGGGTGGTTTGGGCGGCAACAAATTCCCAAAAGCCCGCCTCCCAATCCGTCAGGGCCTCGTACGACTCCGACGCGATGCCCAGGTAGTCACCCCCTGCGTTCTGTGGGCCGTACTGGTTGTGGATGCCGGCGCCGCCGACAACGCCGGCCTGCACCGCTGCGCTCGCCGACGAGGCGAGGCAGGCGAAGATCAGGGATACGACCAATACACTCGTTGCCTTTCTCATCACGCACAGTCTCCTTATGTTGTCCGACCTCCGCTCCGCCGGCGTCGCAACAGGGCCACGCCGCCAATCGATGGCAGACCCATCGTCAATGCGATGGGTTGAAGTGTCTTCATCATTGGCTGTCCCCATAGTTGCTCCTGCCCAACTCGTCTCGCGCATCCGACAAGTATACGCCCCAAAGGAATGACGGCCCCGAGGCGTCAATAACCACCCGAAGTATAACCGAAACCAGCGAAAATGCTAGAAGAGCCGGCAGGTAATCTCGCCCGTCCGCGAACGAAAAGAAGCTCACCACAAAGGCCAGGTCGAAGATCCGCCGCAGGCGGGCCGAAGATCCGCCGTAGGCGGGCCGAAGATCCGCCGTAGGCGGAAAGAGCACAAAGATCGCGACGACACGAAGCGGCCGCGCAACTCAGGCTTCCCCAAGACCATCCCCCAATCCCCATAATCCCGAAATCCCGCTCTCGTTGTTTTGGAGGCGGGACCCCTTCAGGGGCGAGCGTGTGCCCTACGACTCGGCCAACAGGCGGCCGTACCTATCAAGGACCTTAATTTGGGGGCGCTACTTTCGCCGCCTCCGCAGCAGCGTTAGGCCGCCCATTGTCAGCAAGGCCAAGGTCGCCGGCTCGGGGACGCCGCCTGGGCTTGGGAGGGCGATGAAGCCGAAGTTGGTCTTCAGGATCGCCAGGTCCGTGCCGTCGACGAAGGCGTCGCAGTTGGCGTTGCCGTCGGCATAGCTTTGGCCCGGCTGGCCGAACGCGGTCTTCATCAGCGCCAGGTCCGTCCCGTCTACAAAACCGTCCAGATTGAAGTCGCCTCGCCTGGTACCGACACGTCCCGAAGCGTCCTGCAATTCGACGAGGGTCTCGATCAGGAAGATCATGTCGTCCTCGTCGGCGTCGCCGTCGCCATCCAGGTCGTAGGCCACGTCGCCCAAGTTGTCGCACAGGATGTCGATATCGTCGGCGTCGACGTCGCCGTCGCCATCAAAATCGCCCGGCACTAAGAGATCGAAGTAGTACTCCGTCAGCCGCACGCCGCTGTGGTTGGCGGCGAAGTCCAGCCTCATCCAGCCCTTGATGCCGTCCATCTCGAAGCCGAAGATCGAGTCCGCCACGCCACCCTCATCGCCCGCGTACCACCCCCTCCAGTTCCAGAATCCCGTGTATCCCCAGGTCTTGTTGTGGTCGAAGTCCAGGTCGCCGCCTGGGTCCCCATACATTCCACCAGGCCTATCGCCATCGCCGGCAGCATAGGTCTTGACCTCGGCCCCATCAGGGAGCAGGGCGCCCCAACTGGTGTTGTAGGCCACCTCTCGGCTGCCCGAGAGGACGCCGAGGATGCCGCCATCCGCCGAGGTATTGACGAACGAGCCGAAGGGCTCGACGTTCACGCCATCATTGGGGCGCGGGATGAAGGCACCGGTGATGTAGACGGTGTCCTCGGCATAGCCGCGGGCCAGGTCTTCCGTGACGACGTCGGATGAGACGGGGTCACCGTTGCCGTCGACACCGGTCAGGCCGACCGTGGGGGTATGGCCAGAGTAGGTGCCAGCGGGGTTCAGTGCCTGATGCGTTGCCGGTATGTCGTTCCATACCTCGCCCGTGTACGGGTTGAACGCCAGCAGTACGTAGCCATAGCCGATGCCGTCCGGTGGCCTCTGAGCGCCGGACCACGTGGGGAAGTTGTCGCCCCATCCTGTGAAGCCCCACAGGGCGTCGCTGTAGAAGTCATACGACTCCGAGGCGATGCCCATGTAGTTGCCGCCGGCGTCCTGCGGGCCGTACTGGTTGTGTATGCCCCCGCCGACAACGCCGGCCTGCACTACCGCGCTGGCCGGCGAGGCAACGCCCACGATGGCGAGGCAGGCCAAGACCAGGGATACGACCCACACACTCATTGACTTTCTCATCACGCACAGTCTCCTTATGTTGTCCGACCTCCGCTCCGCCGGCGTCGCAACAGGGCCACGCCGCCAATCGATGGCAGACCCATCGTCAATGCGATGGGTTGAAGTGTCTTCATCATTGGATGTCCCCATCGTTGCTCCTGCTCAACTCGTCTCGCCCATCCGACACGTGTACGCCCCAAAGGAATGACTGCCCCGAGGGCGTCAATAACCACCGACAGTATAACCGAAACCAGCGAAAATGCTAGAATATCCGGCAGGGGATTTCGACCGTTTGCGAACAAAGAAACAGCTCACCACAAAGGCCACATCGAAGATCCGCCGCAGGAGGACCGAAGATCCGCCGCAGGAGGACCGAAGATCCGCCGCAGGAGGGTCGAAGATCCGCCGCAGGAGGGTCGAAGATCCGCCGCAGGCGGAAAGAGCACAAAGAGCGCGACGCCGCAAAGCGGCCGCGCAACTCCAGCCATGCCAAGAACATACCCCAATCCCCCCAATCCCAAAATCCCGCTCTCGCTGTTTTCGACATCGCAAAGCGGTCGCGCAAGTCCGGCCGCCCCAGAAGTACATCCTCTAATCCCCATAATCCCCAATCCCGCTCTCGGTGTTTTCGAGCCAGGATTCCTTCAGGGGCGAGCGTCTGCCGCTACGAACCGCCCAACAGTCGGACGGCGGCGGCGTCGCGGGCGGAGAGGTCGGGGTAGTCGGGGTCCGAGCCAACGTCGGGGCGGCGTTTCCAGCTTCGGGCGCAGCGCTCGTATTGGTCGCGCGTGTCGTGGACGGTCACGTCGGCGATGGCCGATTCGGCCGCCGGGCCGGTGTCGATCCGCGCGTGGCCGACGCCCAGCATGTCCTCGAGTTCGGCGAGATACAGTTCGATGAATCCCCGCACCGCGTCGTCGCCTTCGGGGACCAGGAAGACGGCCTCGGTATCGAGGGGATTCTTGACGCCCGCATTGCGGAGGTCTTCGAGTTTGCCCAGGCCGATCGTCCGCAGGTCGAGCAGGCGATCCCAGATCCACGTCGCGCCTTCGGTCAACTGGTCGGGCAGCGATCGGCCGGCGTCGGGGGCGACGGGTCGAAGCTCCTCGGCCAGCCGCAGCAGATGCGTATCGACGTCCGGCAGGGACGCCAGGTGCACGCTGTGCGGCTCGGTGACATCGCGGAAGGGAATGTGCTCCCAGGCCTCTTCGCAGGTGTGCGGCAGGATCGGGGCCAGCAGCTTGACCAGCGTCATCAGCATCTCGTGCATGACGGTCTGGGTGGCGCGGCGGCGCGGCGATTCGGGATGCTCGCAGTACAGCCGGTCCTTCACCGCGGCCATGTAGACGCTCGACGCCTGCACGGTGCAGAACTCGTACATCAGCCGCGTCGCGCGGTGGAACTCGTAGGTGTCGTAGGCGGCCCGGACATTGCGGATCAGCTCGTGCAGTTCCAGCCGCATCCACAGGTCGATCGAATGATCCCCGGGCCGGGCGGCGTGGCGGGCGGGGTCGAAATCGCTGCAACTGCCCATGCAGAACCGTAGCGTGTTGCGGATTTTCCGGTAGGCGTCCTCGGCCTGGGCGATCAGGCTGTCGCTGCAGCGGATGTCGTCCTGATAGTTTTGGCTGGCCACCCACAGGCGCAGGATATCGGCGCCGCGCGTGTTGAGCTGGTCGACCACGTCGATCGCGTTGCCCAGCGACTTGCTCATCTTGTGGCCGTCTTCGGTGACGACGAAGCCGTGGGTGAGCACGGTCTTAAACGGCGGGCGGCTGACCGCCCCCAAAGCCGGCAGCAGCGATAGCTGGAACCACCCCCGGTGCTGGTCGGACCCTTCCAGGTACAGGTCGACGGGCATCTCGCCGGCCAGCCCGCGCGCTATCGCGACGGCGTACCAGCTCGAGCCGCTCTCGAACCACACGTCGAAGATATCACGCCCGATCTCCAGCTCGTCGAGCGGGAACTCGCCGGGGTCATCGAGACGGGGGTCGCTGTCGGCGTCATAATCGGCGAGCAGTTCGGCCGGCGTCTTGGTGAACCACGCGTTGGACCCTTCCTGGGCGATGACCTTCATCACGGCCCGCACGCTGTCGGGCGTCAGCAGCGACCGGCCGTCGCGGTTGTAGAACACCGGGATCGGCAGCCCCCACGACCGCTGGCGCGAGAGGCACCAGTCGGGGCGGCTTTCGAGCATGCCGACGATACGATTCCGCCCCCACCCGGGGATGAACCGCACGCCGCGGTCTTCGCTGAGATTGCACAGCTTCAGCGCCATCGCGCGGAGCGACTCGTCGGTCTCGGCCAGCGGCTTGTCGACGGCGATGAACCACTGCTCGGTCGCCCGGAAGATCGTGGGCGTCTTGGACCGCCAGTCGTGTGGGTACGAGTGCATGATGGTCTCGGCCGCGATCAGCGTCTGGAGCGTTCGCAGGTGTTCGATGATCAGGCCGTTGGCGTCCCAGACGCTGACGCCGCGGATGAACTCGGGCGCCGTCTCGTCGAACGTGCCGTCGGCGGTGACGGGGCAGTAGATGTCCAGCCCGTTGGCCAGGCCCGTGTGGTAGTCGTCCAGCCCGTGGCCGGGCGAGGTGTGGACCAGGCCCGTGCCGTCTTCGAGCGTGACATAGTCCGCCGCCACGACGGGGCAGACCTTGCCGTCGATCAACGGGTGGCGGTAGGTGACCTTGGCGTCCAGGAGGCGCTGGCCCTTAAAGGGCTCGGAGACGGAGTGGTTGGTGAGCCAGTCCCCGCGGTCGGCGGCGATGGCGTCGAGGATGGCCTGGCAGCGGTCGGCGGCGACGATCAGCGAGATCAGGCCCGAGGTGCTCTCCAGGCGGAGCGTGACGTAGTCGTAGGCCGGATGGATGGCCACGGCCAGATTGGCCGGCAAGGTCCAGGGGGTGGTCGTCCAGATGCCCAGCGCGGTGAAATCGCCGTGGGTGTGCGGCACGGCGTCCAGCCCCGAGGCCAGCTCGAAGGCGACCGTGACGCCGGGGTCCTGACGGTCGTGGTATTCCAACTCGGCGTCGGCCAGGGCCGTGCGGTTGTCGATCGACCAGTGCACGGGCTTGAGCTGGCGGTAGACGACGCCCTGATCGACCAGGCGGGCGAAGACCTCCAGCACGTCGGCCTCGTACTGGGGCCGCATCGTGATGTAGGGATCGTCGAACTCGCCGAAGATACCCAGACGCTGGAACTGCTCGCTCTGGATGGCGACGAACTTGTTGGCGTAGGCCTCGCATAGCTTACGGATATCGGTCGCCGCCATCTGCCGGGCCTTGTCGCCCAACTCGTCGACGACCTTCGCCTCGATCGGCAGGCCGTGGCAGTCCCAGCCGGGAACGTACGGAGCATCGAAGCCCGTCATGTTCTTGATGCGGACGACCATGTCCTTGAGGATCTTATTGAGGGCCGTGCCCATGTGGATGTTGCCGTTGGCGTAGGGCGGCCCGTCGTGGAGGATGAATCGCGGCGACCCGGCCCGGTACTTGCGCAACTGGCCGTAGAGGTCTTCCTTACGCCACCGCTGCTGGAAGGTGGGCTCCTTCTTGATCAGCCCCGCCCGCATGTCAAAGGTGGTCTTGGGCAGGTTGAGCGTGTCTTTGTACTTGCTCTTGTCTTTGCTCATCGACGCGTTTCCATCACCGATCTCTCTGCGTTCAAGGAATCCCATAATGTACCGCCCCCGCACATGATTGCACGCGAAAACCCCCACCACGCCGCACCGGCCGCCGTCGCTTCCTGCTGCGGGCCGACCCCGAGACTTAGTATTTGAGTCTTGAATTATCCAAAATGCGCGTTAGATTAGTGGTGTCCCATCTGTTCGGGGTACGGCGGAAGGAGAAGCATGTGCAGGGAAATCCCCTTCGTCTGCTTGGCCGGGGTCCTCGCATGCGTTGCCACGACTCGATCCGCGACCAGGGGCCGATGCCGCTACTGGTATTGAGATCACTTTTCTTGAAAGGGAGTGCGATGATTGCGACACGGACTTGTTGTGCGGCTGTTCTGATGGGCGTGTGTCTTCTGCTGAGCGCTGGGAGGTCCTATGGGAGCCTCTACAGCGACGAGTTTGGCCAGGCGGTATCGGTTCGCAGCGGCCTTACGATCGTTGGTTCCAGGGCCGACAACGACCATACCTGGTCCGGGGCGGCCTACATATTCAACACGGCTACGGGCGATCAGGTGCGCTACCTGACGGCGTCCGACGGCTATGAGTTCCAAGGATTTGGGGCCGCCGTCTCGGTGGATGGCCTTGTTGCCGTCGTTGGGGCCGGCAATGATAACGAAGCCGCCGGTGACGGCGGCGCCGCTTACGTCTACAGCACGTCCACCGGCGCCGAGATGCATAAGCTGATGGCCGACGATGCATCGCTGCACAGTTATCTGGGCAGTTCGGTGTCGGTGAGCGGCACGCGGGTCCTGGCCGGAGCCAGGGGCGCCGACGGGCTGGTCGCTGATACAGGCGCCGCCTACGTGTTCGACGCCATGACGGGAACGCAGCTTCGCAAGCTGACGCCCTCCGACGGGGCCGCGGATGATCAGTTCGGAGCGACGGTGGCCCTCAGCGGCAATCTGGCCGTGGTCGGCGCCCACAGGCATGACGGCGGCGGCAGTCTGGACGGCGCCGCCTATGTCTTCGACGTCACCACCGGTGAGCAGCTTTACAAGCTCACGCCGTCCATTGACGCCGGCTTGATGAATGACTTTGGTTTTTCGGTGGCCGTTGACGGCAATCTGGCCGTCGTCGGCGCCCCCGGCGCGGATCTCGGGTACACCGGGGCTGCCTACGTCTACGACCTCACGACCGGCGATGAGTTGTTCAAGCTCACCGATCCCGGCGGGTACGACCAAGGATTTGGGCGTTCCGTTGCCGTCAGCGGCGATCGCGCCATCGTGGGGGCGCCTTATAATAGCGATCTTCTTGAGATCGGCGGAACAGCAAGCGTGTTCGATCTGACCACTGGCGACTTCCTGTACTCGCTGATGGCCCCGTCTCCGCGGCCCGGCGGCCTGTTCGGTTACGCCGTCGGCCTCGACGGCGACACCGCCGTGATCGGGGCGCCCTATTCTGACCCCTATATCAGCATCCCTGAGGACCCGGTCTACGAGGAGCCCGGACGGGCGTATGTCTTCGACCTGACGGGTCCCGCTCACACGCAGACCTTGACAGGCCCGGGTGTCGTGGGTAGCGGCGAGGAGTTCGACCCAGACCTGTGCCAGTACTACGACTTTGACGGCGACGGCGACATTGACGAAGACGACTTTGTCTACATGATCGAGCATCTCGTCCAGTGGAGCCGGCCCGGCGGCGAAAGCGGCATCGGCACCAAGCGCGGCGACTTCAACCTCGATGGTTTGGTCAACGGCACGGATCTGGCCATCATGAAAACCTGGTTCGGCACGACCGGCGTCGTCTATAGCCAAGGCAACGCCAACTGCGATGACCTCGTCAACGCGACCGACCTGGCCATCCTGAAAACCAATTTCGGCTTCGCGGCCCCAACCGGCGCGGTCCCCGAACCGATCTCCCTGAGTCTGTTGGCCCTGGGCGTTGGCGGGATCCTGGCCCATCGCCGGAGACGTTAGGCGTTTTCCTGGGAGTCGAATCGGCGCCCCTCGGGTCCGCCCATTGTCTCGAACTCACTCCTGGGGCGCCGGCGGCGTGTAGGGGGTGAAAAGGGCTTTGGGGCCAATCGGTTGGCGCGGCAAGTTCGGCCCTTCGTAGGTCACTTGAAGGGTCTTTCGGCCGGTGATCCAGAAGAAGTCCACGATGATCGGATGCATGCCGGCCTTCATGCGGATGGGGGTCGACTCGCCTTGCGGGCCCGTCAGGGCGTCGCGCACCGCAACCTGATGGCCGCCGATGAAGACCTTCCCTCCCTGGTCAGCCTCGATGGCGAAGGTGTATTCGCCGGTGGCGGGGACCGACACGTACCCGTCGAATCGGACGGTGAACCCCGCGGGCTGGCCCGTGATCCGATCCACACCGATCGAAGGAACGAGCTTCGTCAAGGTAGGCTCTCTGGAGTCGAAATCGAACGCCGGCCCCTGGGGACCGGAGATAATCCGGGCCCGCAGGCCGGGCCGGACCGGCGCAACGGGGTCCAGCGCCGCCCGGGCGGCCGGGCTGGCCGTTAGCGTCAACTCTCGACCGTCGCGCCGCACGACGATGTCGACCGGATCGGTGGAACTCAACTCCATCAGGGCCACGTAGTAGTGCAGGCTATCACCGATGCGCACATCGCCGATTCTCACCAACACGTCATCGAGCTTCACGCCGGCCTGCTGGGCGGGGCTGCCCCCGGTAACGGCAATGACCTTCGGCTCGCGCGCCGACCATAGGCCGATGCCCAATTGAAATGGATACTGCCCCTCATCGTTCAGATCGTATCGAAGCTCCCGTCGAAGTCGTCCCACCGGCAGGGCCTTGGCGACGCCCTCTTCATCGACGTCGATGGCGTTGACCACGCCGACCAGCTCGCCGGCGCGGTTGAAGACCGGCCCGCCGGAAAAGCCCTTTCGGATGTTGCCGCCCACCAGCTCCATGCGTTCTTCGTGATCGGCGTTCAATCGCCGGATGCTGGCCCAGGCGTGGGTTTGCAGCTTGGCCCTGGGCTGCCCGAAAACCAGCACGTCCTGGCCGGGCGCGGGCGCGTTCAGGTCGGCGATGACGGTGGGCTCAAGCGGCGGGCCGGTTTCAAACTTCACCACGCACAGGTCGCTCTCCGGGGAGTAGGCCATCACCCGGCAGGATCGCCAACTGTCGTCGCTGAGGTGCACCATCGGCAGTCCCGCGCCCGGCACGAGGTAGACGTGGGCGTTCACGAGAGCGTAACCGGCCTCATGCAGCAGGACACCCGCCCCGACATACCACCCGTGCTTGCCGAGATGGAGCACCCGCCAGTCGACGGCGACTGGAAGACACTTCGAAACCAGCTCACGCTGCCAGGGCTCCTCGGGCGGCGACGAAGCGACGTCGCCGTCACCGGCAGGCGACGTCGCGGGCGTTGTTGCTTCCGTCGGCGCACAGCCCGCCGCCAGGGCTAACAAACTGACCACGGCCAACGTGGTGATTCGGATGCTCAATGGCATGAGGTTTCCTTTCCCAAGCGGGCCCAAAGCTGCCCGGCGCCTCGCTTCGCATGCTCCCTGACGCAGCTGTCCGCCGCTTCATCTTGGCCAGGACCACAACCCACATGGCTTGTCCCGACAGCGGAATCATAATCGCTGGGCCGCAACATCGCAAGGTTCACCCATTCGGGAGGTCCTTCAGCGAGGGCCCTGCAGCCGCCGCATGATGAATGAATTATGTACTTGAACTTTCACAGCGGTCGCTTATGCTAATGGACAGGCTTCGGGATAGCCCGGGCGCAGTTCATCCAGACATGGATAGGGCGACTATGACGGGAGGTACGATCGAATGAGAATCGCAATCACGATGTGCGTGCTGTGCGCGCTGGTTGGGCCCGCGCAAGGCTACTTCCAGGCCGAGATCACGCCGGACAACCTCGTCGTCGAGGGCGAGGGCAACGGCCACGACGGCGGGGCCTGGGTCGAGTCCGAGAACACCGGCCCGGCCTGGCAGAGCCAGTGGTTCTACAACACGCAGGACGGCAACGATCTCGAAGAAAGACCAAGTCCGCTCGACCCGAGCGAGACTGCCCGAAAGAAGATTTGGCCCCAGATCATGGTCTATCCGGAACTGACCGGCCAAAGCCACTACATCGAAGTCGGCCTGAGTTGGACCACCGCCGACTACCCGGAAACCGGTTTGGCTGGGGTGCCGCCGGTGGGATCTCTGACGCCGGAAGAGGAAGCCCTCTACATCGGCCGACAGACGATCTTCGCCGGCTACATCGACGAGGCCACCGCCGTCACGCCCATGGATATCGCGTTCTTTAGAGACCCTCCCTTCATCGTCCCGGACTTCGACCCGGAATGGTTCGCCGTCGACATCCGTGTCGACCCCACCGAGCATGTCAATCCCGGCAATCTGTTGGTCCACGGCCGGCTGTGGCATGACTCCATCGTCTGGGGCGACTACGACCGCGACGCGGACGTTGACGTCGACGACATCCACCAGCACAACGATTTCATGGACATTGGCGGCGGGTGGGACTACCTGGGCGACTACGATTTCGATTTCGACGTCGACCGGGACGATCTGGAGTATCTGGTCACCGAGATCGTCGGTGTGGACATGGCCGATTTCGACCTCGACGGCGACAGCGACCTTGACGACTACGCCATCCTCAGCGGCGCCGTCGACGCCAACGCCACGCCGGCGCAAGGCCGATTCTGGTACGACATGAACGTCGATGACACCTTGGACCAGGACGACCTCGACTACTATTTCACCGAGGTCCTCGGTCTCAGCCGCGCGGCTGACTTCGATGACGATCTGGACATCGACGCCGACGACATTGCCGCGCTGGTCGCCAACATGGGCAACCCGGCCTACGACCTCGACGGCGACGCCGATGCCGACGAGGACGACCTGATCTACATGATCGAGAATCTCGTCCAGTGGAGCCGGCCCGGCGGCGAAAGCGGCATCGGCACCAAGCGCGGCGACGCCAACCTTGACGGTCTGGTCAATGCCACCGACCTGGCCATCATGAAAGCCTCGTTTGGCGATAGCGGCATCGACTGGTCGGGCGCGAACCTCAACGTGGACGACGTGGTCAACGGCACCGACCTGGCCATCCTGAAAGCCAATTTCGGCCTCGCGGCCCCCACAGGCACTGTCCCCGAACCTGTCACTCTGGGGCTGCTTGGGCTTGGCGGGTTGGCCCTGCTTCGCCGAAAAGGCGGCTACGCAGGCTAAACCCTCTTGAGACGTCGCAAGTGAGCGCCGCAGTCAGATGCTTTCGGACCATGCGCCCTTTCCTCCTCCTACACGGCTGCACGGCTACTTGGCGAAGGGGTACAGGGACAAGGCCGACAGTGTGATGAGCACTGCGGCGACCAGCAGGCTCATCCCAGCGGTCAGCCAGGTGATTTGCGGCGAACGAGCCTTTACTTCCGGCCGATCAAACAGTGGCGCTGCCAGATGACTCAGCAGCGCGCCCACCGCGACCACGACTGCTCCAACGGCAAGGTATCCGATCCATACCATGCGCAAGTCCGGCTTGTCGGTGTAGTGGTAGGCCATCATGGCTGCCAGATAGCACAGGATCGGAGTGCCCACCACCAAGAGCGTCTTGAGCAGAGAGCATCGCCCGCGTCCTAGTCCCAGCATGCTTGCCAGCGGCAACGCAAGGATCAAGGACCCGACGCACAGGACCAAACTGACCCCCACCAGGAATGCCTTGGTTGTCCCCATGACCACCCACCATTCGGCGCCGATCACTTCGGTGATTGTGTTGCTGAGCAGGTTGGCGCCCATCGCACCCATGGCGACTGCGGCGAAGGTCAGCGCCCACAGACTCAGACGGCTGCGGAGGGTCCATATCGTAAAGAAAATCAGCAGCGGAACGATGACTGTGAGCAGCGGCTCTCCCCAGCCCAAAGCGCCCCATTCGGTGACGTGGGAGTAGCGCCAACTCCATCCCCACCACGGTGATATTCTCACATACACAATCTCGCCTCTCGTTCCGGCAAGAATCAGCACGACGCTGTAGACCGCCACAACCATCGTCAGGAAGTAGCCAATCAGGACCGTTCCCAATACCGTCAACCATGTCTTGAATGTCTGCATGTGTATCCCTTTCACAACGAAGCTCCCTCGCCGGCAGCGTGGTCATCACACGCTTGTCGGGCCAGCCGATGAGACGAGCATACTTCAATCGGCGCTTCCCGGCCACCCGACCTGCCCAAAAAGCTTCCGCGTCGCCGCAGATGAATGCACGCGAAAACCCCCACCACCCCCCACCACGCCGCACCGGCCGCCATCGCGGCCTGCTGCGGGCCGGCTCCCCACCAACAATCTTGCAGGAGTAAGGTGTTCACCCGATTGTGGCGAATTGCTATACGTGGTAGCATCCGGCTGTCAGGGAGGACGGGCATCAGCCAGGGCCGGCCATCACATCCGAGAGATTGAAGAGGAGCGCATCATGCGAAGGGCTATTTTCGCAGCAGCCGTTCTGATCGTATCTGTGGGTCTGGTCCAGGCGGGTATCCGGGCTGACCTGTCGGGCGATGCGGTGGTGGACTTCGCCACGACCATGGACATGCCGCTGATGACCGTGGGCAATCCGGGCAACGCCGACGACACCCACGGCGACGGCTACGGCGGCGTGGACTACGCCTACAACATCGGCAAGTTCGAGGTGACGGCCGGTCAGTACACCGAGTTCCTCAACGCCGTGGCGGCGACGGATACGTATGGGCTGTACAACACGAACATGGCCGACCCGTCGGGTGTCTGGGGGTGCAACATCCAGCGCAGCGGCTCGGCCGGCAGCTACACTTATGCAGTGGCGGCCGATTGGGAAGACCGCCCACCCAACTACGTGTCCTGGGGTGATTCGGCACGATTCAGCAACTGGCTGACCAACGGCATGCCCACCGGCAGCCAGGACCTGACGACGACCGAAGATGGTTCGTACTTCCTCAACGGCGCGACCAGCGATGCGGACCTTCTGGCCGTAACGCGGGAGGCCGATGCTCGCTACGTCATCCCCACAGAGGATGAATGGTACAAGGCCGCCTATCACAAGAACGACGGCGCGACTGGCAACTACTTCGACTACCCCACGAGCAGCGACTCCCTTCCGAGCCACGATCTGATCGACCCCGATCCCGGCAACAATGCCAACTTCAACGACTTCGACGACAGCGGATCCATCGGCAGCCCGTACTACCGTACGGAGCCCGGTGAGTTCGAGAACTCCGCGAGTCCCTATGGCACGTTCGACATGGGCGGTAACGTGTTCGAGTGGAACGAAGCGATCCTGTACGGGTCGTATCGCGGCTTTCGGGGCGGGTCGTTCGACATCTACGCCCCCTACCTGCTCGCGTTGCTCCCCGACTACGGCTCCCCGGCGGCCGAGAGCCTCAACGTCGGGTTTCGCGTCTCCGAGGTCCCTGAGCCCGCCGCGCTGGGGTTGCTGGGTCTGGGCAGTCTGGCGTTGCTGAAGAGGAGAGCCCATGCGTAGGAGACTGCTCACAGGCTTGATCGCGGCCCTGATCTCCACGTCTGCACATGCAGGGGCGTTGCGTTTTGACGGTGGTGAGTTTGCGAAGATTCCTGACACTGTTGCTCTTCGACCCAGTGAGTTCACTATCGAATTGTGGTTCAAGGCCTACTCCACGCCGGGCAGTTGGAACCACCTGATGACGAAACCCACAGGAACGGGCGTGAGCGACTCGTTCTGGATGGCATTTTCGCCAAACACGCGCATGGCGCTGGAAGTTGGTGTGGATGACGTCGAACTCAACCGCTGGCATCACGTCGCCCTAACGGCTACGACGACAGGCCCCGGTGTGTCTTACCGAGAGCTTTTCCTGGACGGTATCCAGATTGACTTCTGGGAGTACAATCCTCCCTGGCCTTATGATGACTCTCCCGTGTTTCTGGGGGCCGACGACAACAACCATGACGGCATTGGCGGTCTGAGGTTCGTTGGGTTGATCGACGAAGTTCGCATTTGGGGTCAACCACGCACGGCTGCGGAGATACAGGCGACGAAGGATTCCGAGTTGTACGGGACAGAGGCAGGCCTGCTGGCCTACTGGCGATTGAACGAGGGCCAGGGACAGATCATGCACGACGCAGTGGCTACCGGCTCTGACGGTCTCCTCGGATACGATGACCTGCCTGCCGGTGACCAATGGGACCCGGCATGGGTGACCGAAGGCGCACCCATCACGCCGATTCCCGAACCGGCGACGATGGGGCTGTTGGCCCTGGGCGGGCTGGCGCTGCTGAAACGCAAGCAACGGCAGTGGCACGGGGTCAGCCTGATAATAAGGAAGTGCTGAGATGAGATATCGCTTGGGGCCATCCCTTGTGGCCGTACTGTTCCTGCTCTTCACATGCCCGGCAATTGCCGCGTCCCCCAAGTACTTGCTGATGGACCTGGGCGTGTCGGGTGGCCGAAGTCTTGCCGAAAGCATCAATAATGCCGGGCAGATTGCTGGGTATGCCGAAATCGCTGGCGAGTATCATGCGGTCCTTTGGGAGTCTGATACGATGACCGACTTGGGCACACTTGGTGGCCCGGCTTACGCAATGGCAATCAATGAGTTGGGACAAATCGTCGGGTACTCCTGGACGGTCAGCAACACCAACCATGCCTTTCTCTGGGATGGATCGATGATGGACCTCGGTGCCCTTGATGCACCAGCTTGGGACTACAGCAATGCGTATGGGATCAATGATCAGTCAGAAATCGTCGGCCTAGCCGGGATTGACGCGGCCGGCCACACACACGCGGCAATTTGGTCTGGCGAGACTGTCACGGACCTTGGGACACTTGGGGCGACACACAGCAACGCCTATGGGATAAACAACAGCGGTGACATCGTCGGGTACTCATGGATCAACGAATCTGGGGTATCCCACGCAGTGATCTGGCAATCTGGTGGTGTTGAAGATCTTGGGACATTGGGCGGATCACGTAGCCTCGCCAGAGACATCAATGATGTGGGAGAAGTTGTAGGCTACGCATATACGAATGACGAGGCGATGCGCGCATGTCTCTGGCAAGAAAACGGGCCGTCTTGGACTGCAACGGACCTTGGCACGCTTGGAGGTGATCAGGCGAATGCAGAGGGGATCAATGTTCATGGTGCCGTTGTTGGTACATCGAAGACAGCGACTGGTGCCAACCACGCTTTCCTTTTTGAAGGAACAGCCATGACAGACCTAAACGAACTGGTTTCTTCTGATGAGGGCTGGACGCTGGAGAGCGCGTTCGATGTCAACGATGCCGGATGGATCGTCGGAAAAGGCCTTAACTCAAATGGGCAGGAACGTGCCTTCCTGCTGATCCCCATCCCCGAACCGGTTTCGGTTTCTTTGTTGGGGGCAGGGGGGGTGTTGTTGCTGGGGCGCAGACGTCGGGATTGGGGGTGAGGGGTATCAGGCGATTTCGGGAGAGGGGTCGCGGCTGCCGCGGAAGACGTTGATGTTGCGCCAGTGGCCGGATTCGAAGCGCCAGAGCATGTAGGCGCTGGCGCAGACGAGGTAGAACGCGGCCGCTACGTAGGGGCCGCGGGCCTCGAGTGAGGGGAACGCTGCGACCATGGCGGCGCCGCCGCCGACTTCGAGCAGCCACGCCAGAGACATCGACACGATCATGGGCCTGCGCGTGTCGCCCGCGCCGCGAAGCGCGCCGATGTAGACGATGTTCACCGAGTCGAACAACTGGATCACCAGCAGAAACAGCAGCAGTTGGGACCCGATTCGGACAATGTCGTCCGGATCGGCCAAATCGCGCTCGGTGGGGGCCGTCGCATCGTCCGGGTCGGCCGGGTCGACCGCTGCGGCGGCGTCGGTGCGGACGAAGAACGCCACCATCGGCTTTCGCCATGCGAGCGTCGCCGAGGCGATCACCAGCAGGTAGATCACCGCGACGATCAGGGACGTGTGCGTTCGCTTCCTGGCCAGGTCGGGCCGGCCTGCGCCGATATAGCGACCGACCAGGGCGGTGGTGGCCATCCCCACGCCGACGACCGGCAGGATCGCCATGAGCCCGTATCGCATGGCCGCACTGTTGCCGGCCAGGTGCGCCGGGCCGAACCGTCCGACGAAATAGTTGCTGAAGATGGTCCAGCAGAGCATGGCGTTGCTGAGCCTCGCCCCCACGGGCAGGCCCAGGCGGAGGATTTGCCCCATCAGCCGCCAGCGCAGCGTCAGGCCCACGCGCGTACGGAACGTCGCGTGCATTCGGGGGCCCAGGAACACGCCGAGCAGGATCGCCAGTTGCAAGGCCCAACTGAGACAGCTGCCGATGGCGGCGCCTTCCAGCTCCAGCCGCGGCAGACCGAACTTGCCGAAGATCAGGCAGTAGTTCGCCCCCACGTTGAACACGTTGGCGACGACGGCTGCGATATAGACGACCCGGGGCCGGTGAACGCCGATGAAGAACTGCTCCAACGCGCGGGCGGGCACCGTCAGGGCCAGGGCGGCGATCATGTAGCGGAAGTACATGGTCTCCATCCCATGCGTCGCCGGGCCGTGGCCGAACAGGCCCATGGCCGACCCCGCCAGCGGGATCAAGGGCAGCATCAGCAGGGCATACATCCACGCCAGGTGCAGGCCGGCCCAGGCGTACAGGCCGCTGCGACGACTCTTGCCCGCGCCGAGCGACTGGCTGACGAAGGTGCTGATCACCCCCAGGCCGCCGACGGCCAAGGCTTCGGCGACAAAGGATGTCAACCCCGCGACCTGCTGGGCGCTGAATTGGTACGAGGTCACCTGCGAGACCATCCGCCCGTCGACGAACCGCACGATCGTTCCGCTCAACATCGCCAGGGCCATCGGCGCGCTGAGGCGCAGCACTTCGCCAAAGCCCCATTTCGACGGGTGGGCCGATGGGTCCAGGTTGGTCAGTGGTGCATCCATCGATGGATCACGAATCCTCCGGATAGGCCAACACCCTATCCCCGCGGAGCGGATTTGGGAACACTTTTGCCGATGGGATCCCCCCGCCAGGTCGCGCGAGGCGCACGAAAGCGGGCCGGGGCGGACGGCCTCGACCCGTTGCGGTGCGGTGTGATCTTGTTCGTCGCTGTGCTAGCGGCTGCTGCGCGCCAGCAGCAGAAAGCCCAACTTCGTCTGCGAGATGATCAGACGCCCGCCCATAATCTTGATCGATCCCTTGCCGCCGGCGTCGTCCCACATGTCCTCGCCGATCTGGCTCTTGATGAGATGGATCAGCGAATCTCGCGTTGCCTTCCGCCGGGCGGCGGGGGATTCTTCCTCCTCCTGCTCGTCATCGAGGAAAATGTTTCCAGATGATTCGCCCTGTGGCTCGCTGATCAGTGCGGCGACATCCAGGCGGGGCCCGGCAAAGTTGGGCGCGGTCATCAGCAGATCGCCGACATCGAACATGACGGTCTTCAAGTCGCTATTGAGTGCGTGGCCGGTCGTCAACTGCACGGCGCCGTCGGCGACCAGCCAGTAGACCTTGGACAACTTGTCCTTGTCCCCATTGAGATGTCCCGTGATCCGGTCGAGGGCTCGGGCGAACGTAGCGCGGCGCAGGTTGAACGACAGGGGCGTGTCGCGATCGATACCGACGACCTGTAGGCCGGGCCAGTTGACGTCAATGTCCAGGCCGCGCCGCCGCAGGGAGTTGATGATGTCTTCCAAGGCCGTCTCATCGAACTGGAGCTCCGTTGGCGTGGTGGCGCTGACTGTGCGGCGCGCTGGAGAGGCCGGTCGGGCGGTGCGGGCCGAGGGTGTTCGCGTCGAGGCCGGCGATCGGCCGGTGGGCAGGGGCTTGGCTGCCGACAGCCGACCCATGGTGGCGCGCGTGGTCACGTAGACGGTACTGGCGCGGGCGACGTGGCCCAACGGGACCCCGGGCGGGGCGACTTGGGAGAGGATCAGGTCGAGCGCCTGTTCCAGCGTCACGTGGTCGGCCCGCAGAACGACACGGTACCTGCTTGTCAGGCCGATGTCCTCCAGGCCGCGCCAGTCGACGCGAACAGACAGGCCGCTGAGGCGTTGGACTTCGGCCAGTGCCTCCTCCAGCGTGCCGCTAACGAAAAAGACGTCCACTTTCCGGTCCAGGCCGCGGGGCTGCTGTGCGGCTGGGCGGGTCGTGGGGGAGCGGGGAGGGGGGAGCTCGGCGGGCGGGCGGGCAAATGCGGCTACGGCAATCGCCATGGTGATAACAGCAGGAATGATCCGTCGCGTGAGCATCAGGCCCATTTGGCTGGCAGCGGCCGGTGTCAGGGCGGCTGCCTCACTTGCTATTATACGCGGTCGGTTTGCCGAAGACAGCGCTGCATTCTGTCCGCCGGCCAGGTGTCCAACTTATTCGGCGAGGGGGCGTTACTGTAGGGTAATAACCTTGTAACGTAGAGATAAATCACCTTTGATACATCGAAAAGACGTGTAATTTTACCGGTTTTATTCTTTTTGGTATGTCTTGGCACCGAGGATTGTTAGTCGCTTCATGGTCGGTGACCGAGCACGCGCGGTCGGCAGATTATCCGAAATATGCGGAGGTGTGGAGAGATAATCGTTGCTGTCATGGAGCACTCTATCTGCGTACTATACATAGGGATTGGTCGGACGGGCCGGAGCCATTGTAGGCAGAATCGCTCGGAGAAAACGCAGCATGAGAAGACGGGTTCTCATATCGGATTCAGACTGGCAGTTGCTGGCCTTCGCTTTCGGCGACCTGCGCGAGCACGGGTACGATGTGCTTGCCGAGGCCTCGCCGTCCAAGGCGCTGGAGTTGGTGCGGCAGTGGCGGCCGCACCTGGTCGTTGCGTCGCGGCGCAACATCGGGGCGTGGGATAAGGCCCTGGCCGATCGCTTTACCGACACCTTCGAAGGGGCCGCCTTCCTGGTGACGGTGACTGATGATGAGGCCGCTGGCGTATGGAAATGGGTGTTGGCCAGGGGATTCGACGTGCTGCCCAAGCCGTTGCTTCACGCCAGCGAACTGCGGGCTGCGACGGAAGCGGCCCTGCGTCCGAAGGGGGAAAAGGGTCTGACACGACAACATTCGAGCGGCCGGGAGCGGGGAGGTCCAGGCCGCGACACATCGCATAGGGATATGGCTTAGGCGTCGATTGGGGCACTGGGCCCGCCGCGGATGCCGCCAAGAGGCGACCCGCGGCGGGCCTTTTATTGTGCGCAAACTGACTCGTGGCGGGAATCGCTCTGCCAAAGAGGCCGACCGGGGCGGCGAGGCGGCCGAAATGGCACGCAGATTGGCGGGCGCGTCGCCGTAACTGTCGAGCTTGCAAGGGGCACACTATTGGCACGGTGATTGCTAATGTACTGGTGGACACCATTGCGCCGCCTGTGTTGACGGGCGGCTGGATTACGGACACTGGGAGAGACACGACGAATGGCATCCAAGAAGATCATAGGCATCGACCTGGGCACGACCAACAGCGTTGTGGCCATCATGGAAGGCACGGAGGCGAAAGTCCTCATCAATCAGCAGGGCAGCCGGGTCACGCCGTCTGTCGTCGGCTTCACGGACAAGGGCGAGCGGCTGGTCGGGCAGCCCGCGCGCCACCAGCAGGTGACCAACCCCAAGAATACCGTCTACTCGATCAAGCGGTTCATGGGGCGGCGGCACACCGAGGTCGGCGCGGAAGAAAAGCAGGTCCCCTTCGCCGTCGTCGGGGGCCCCGAGGAACTGGTGAAGGTCGGCATCCGCGACAAGCAATACACACCGCAGGAAATCAGCGCCATGACGCTCCAGGCGCTGAAGAAGACGGCTGAGGACTACCTCGGCGACGAAGTCACCCGCGCCGTCATCACCGTGCCCGCTTACTTCAACGACGCGCAGCGTCAGGCGACCAAGGAGGCGGGCGAAATTGCGGGCTTCACGGTCGAGCGGATCATCAACGAGCCGACGGCTGCGTCGCTGGCCTACGGGCTGGACAAGAAACTCAACGAAAAGGTCGCCGTGTTCGACTTCGGCGGCGGGACGTTCGATATCTCGATCCTGGATATCGGCGACAACGTTTTCGAGGTGCTGTCGACCAACGGCGACACGCACCTGGGCGGCGATGATCTGGATGAGGTGCTGATCAAGTACGTCGCCGACGAGTTCAAGAAAACCGAGGGCATCGACCTGCGCGGCGATGCGATGGCGCTGCAGCGGCTGAAGGAAGCGTGCGAAAAGGCCAAGTGCGAGCTGTCGACGGCGCTGGAGGCGAATGTTAACCTGCCCTTCATCACCGCCACCGCCGACGGGCCCAAGCACCTGACGATGACGATCACGCGGGCGACGTTCGAACAACTCGCCGACGCGATCTTCCAGAGGCTGATCGGGCCGTGCAAACAGGCCCTGTCGGATGCCAAGCTGACGGCTGAGGGCGTCGACGAGGTCGTGATGGTCGGCGGGTCGACGCGGATCCCCAAGGTGCAGGAGATCGTCAAGGACCTCTTCGGCAAGGATCCCAACAAGTCGGTCAACCCCGACGAGGTCGTCGCCGTCGGCGCCGCGATCCAGGGCGCGATCCTGGCCGGCGAGGTCGAAGAGCAGATGGTCCTGCTGGACGTGACGCCGCTATCGCTGGGGCTGGAGACGCTGGGCGGCGTGATGACGCAGCTGATCGACCGCAACACGACGATCCCGACGGAAAAGAAAGAGACGTTCTCGACGGCGGCCGACAACCAGACTGAGGTGACCATCCACGTGCTGCAGGGCGAGCGGGAGTTCGCCACGGACAACCGGACGCTGGGGCGGTTCAATCTGACCGACCTGCCGCCGGCGCCGCGCGGGATGCCGCAGATCGAAGTGACATTCAAAATCGACGCCAACGGCATCCTGAGCGTCTCGGCCAAGGATGTGGCGACCGGCAAGGAGCAGTCGATCGAGATCAAGGGGTCCTCGGGCCTGGCCGAGGGCGAGGTCGACCGGATGCGCAAGGATGCCGAGGCCCACGAGGCCGAGGACAAGAAGCGGCGCGAGCTGGTCGACCTGAAGAACCAGGCCGATCAGATGGCCTACCAGACGGAGAAGCTGCTGGGCGAGCAGGGCGAAAAGGTCACCGGCGAAGACCGCAGCAACATGGAGTCGACGATTTCGTCGGTGCGAGAGGCCATCAAGGCCGACGACGCCGAGGCCATCAAGCGAGCCATGCAAAACCTCGAGCAGGCCTCGCACAAAGTCGCCGAGCAGATGTACCAGGCCGCCGGCGAGCAAGCGGGCGGGCCGGCCCCCGAGGCCGAGGCGCCCGGCGATGACGGCGACTCCGACGACAAGGGCGGCGACGACGTGATCGACGCCGAGTACGAAGTGAAAGAATAACCTCAGTAAAAGATCGCTGAAATCAAGGGGCAGGCGCGATAGGATTCCGCCTGTCCGCTGTTTGTTCTTGGACCGCTGGCGGCAGGCTGCTGCCGGAAAAATGAAAGGGACACGGATGTCGCGTTGGGCGGTTTGCTTGCTGATGATCGCTGTTGGGCTGTCCGTGACAGGGTGCCTTCAGCCCTATGTCAATGATGAGCGTCTGGACAGGGGGTTGGTCATTGTTCTGTCGGGCATCGAAGGGCGGAGCATGCAGACGCTGGCGATCTGCGAGGGGCTCGACCGAGGCGGCGTCGACAGCGCGATCGAGATATTCGACTGGGCCGCATGGGTGTCTCCGTTGGAGAGCCTTCAGGATCGCTCGCGCAACCGTCGTCAGGCGGGCCTGGTCGCGGCGCGGATTTCAGAATATCAGGACACGTATCCGGGCCGGCCCACGTATGTCGTCGGCCAAAGCGGCGGCGGCGGGCTAGCCGTCTGGGTCGCCGAGAGCATGCCTCGCGGCCGCCAACTCGATGGGGTGATTCTGCTGGCGCCGGCGATCTCGCCGGAGTACCCGTTGCTGGCGGCGCTGCTGGCGACGCATCGCGGGATCGTGAACTTCTATTCGCAGGGCGATTGGGTCGTCCTCGGGCTGGGCACGTCGATGTACGGGACGATCGACGGAAAGATGACCAACTCCGCCGGCATGATGGGCTTTTCCAGAGCCGCTACGGCTGGTCTGCGGTCGAGGGGGCCGAAACTCATTCAGGTCGCCTGGAGCGAGGAGATGATCGGAGAAGGTCACCTCGGCGGGCACATGACCTCAGGCAGTATGGCGTTTGTCAGAAGGTACGTTGCGCCGTTCATTGCCGGCGACGGTGATGCCTGGGAAAGCTCGTCGGCGGACCCGCCCGGCCGTGATGCCCGTGATGCGAGAGAGTAGACACGCCCGGCAGTAACTTGGTAGCATGTGGATCGGCTGCGGCTATGATTGCAGCCGTTTGGTTTTTATGGACCCGATGACAAGGACATCTCAGGCGCTGGCGCTTTGGGGTTGGCTGGCCGGCATGATGCTGGCGGCGCTGACGGCGAGCGCGGGCTGCAGCGCCGAGTGGACCACCGAGGGACGTTTCGATCGCGGCCTCGTTGTCGTCCTGCCCGGTGTCGAGGGCATCAGCGCGTTGAATCTCGACATCTGCTATGGCTTGGCCGGCGGCGGGCTGGACTGGGCCATCGAGCTGAGGGACTGGTCGGGTCTGCTGGGCCCGCTGGGCAACCAGGGCGACCGGAAACGCAACCGCAAGATCGCCGCCGAGATCGGTGAGCATATCGTCGCCTACCAGGACGAACACCCCGGCCGGTCGGTCGTGCTGATCGGCCACAGCGGCGGCACGGCGATCGCGGTCTGGATCGCTGAGGCCATGCCCGAAGGCCGCCAGGTCGACGGCGTGATCCTGCTGGCCAGCTCGCTGTCGCAGGGCTACAACCTGATCCCGGCTTTGGAAAAGAGCAGCCGCGGCATCGTGAACTTCTACTCCCATCGCGACGGGGTCCTGGCGGGGTTCAGCAGCCCTGGGCCTCTCACGATGGACGGCCAGCACGCCCTGGCGGCGGGGAAGTTCGGGTTCGAATGGACTGGGCCCGGCGGGAGGTCCTGGGCCTATCAGCGCCTCTATCAGATTATCTGGGACAAGCGGATGGAGCGGCTTGGACACATGGGCGGCCACGCCGGATACACCGATCAGCGGTTCGCCGGCAAGGTGCTCGCGCCGCTGGTGATGCAGGGGGTGTGGTCTCAGCAGGGCATCAATGACATCATTGTCGAAGCCCTCAAGCCGCCGCCCGCCAGTCAACCGGACACCCAGCCGGACACCCAGCCGGCGAGCCCCACCACGGCCCCCTGAGCCTGCCTACCGGTCGAGCAGGTGCTGCAGCGCCTCGGTGCTGTCGAGGATCCACTTGACCTTGCGCTCGATCATCATCAGGAACGGGAACCCCGCCATCCGTCCGAACGACCCGGTGGCCGCGATCGGCAGGACCGCCTCGGCGATCATCGCCTCGCACATCAGGTAGGGGATGCTTTTGAGTTCGGCCACCGAGACGATGTTCACCGCATCGTAGCCTCGCAGAAACTCGCGGAACCGCTGCTCGTCGATGTACTCGGGCCAGGTCGCGGGATCCTCGGCCCCGCCGATGATCGAAAACTGCAGCGTCCCGTTGGCCATGTCGATCACGCGCTGCTGGCAGCGCGCCGCGTCATAATCGATCACGCCGACGACCTTCTGATCGCGAAACAGCATGTTGCCCGGATGCCAGTCGCCGTGAACGATCTGGCGGTCCCACTGGGCCAGGCCCAATTCGCTGGTGATCTTCGCGCACTGACGGTAGGCGTCGGAGATGGATTCCACCGCCCGGGTGAGCGCCTTGGCCGACTCGCCATCGGCGGTCGGCAGCGACGAGACGGTATTGCCGATCGCCTGGTGGATCGCCTTGGCGTTGTGATAACTCCCCGACGGCGGCGAATAGCTGGTCTCAAACCCAGCCAGAAGCTTGTGGAACAGGCCCAGAATATGCCCGGAGTGATAGGTGCTCTCGAGCGATCCGTCATAGTTGCCGCCCTCGATGTATTCGAACATCTCATAGATATGCTCGTCGAGGACGAGCATCGAGTTGTTCTCCCGCCGCGTGCCGATCAGATGCGGCAGGGGGAAGTTCTGCCCCGCCAGCGCCAACTGCAGTTGATGCGTGAAGGCGACCTTGGCCAGATCGTCGCGCCCCTTGGCGCGGCGCTTGAACAGGAACTTCCCGCGCTGCGCGTCGATAATCAGCTTCGGCGCCCGCCGCGAGCCGCGCTCGAACTCGGTGATGCCGCGGATCGGCCCGAGGTCGAAGTGGCTCAGACAGATCGCCAGTTCATGCCAGTCGAACTTGTCGTAGTCGGTTTTGGCCATGGCCGTCCTGAGCGCCCGCCGCCCGCGCCCAAGGACGCATCTTACCGGGCGAGCAATGTTTGTCAAACATCTGCCCATCGGCGATGCGGGGTCGGGTGGCTGTCGGGGACGGGGACACTTTCCCCGTTCGCCCGCCGGAGGCTATAATCGTCCCCCTGCCATGAGAATCCTGATCACAGCCGACCTGCATTACGACATCGCCCGGTCGCGCGAACCGACCGAGGCTCTGGCCCGGCGTGCGATCGAGACGGGCGGGGACTGTCTGGTGTTGGTCGGCGATAGCGCCGGACGCGCGATCGGGCCGCTGCGGGCGTGCCTTCGTCTGTTCGCCGATTTTTCGGGCCGAAAGCTGCTCGTGCCCGGCAATCATTGCTTGTGGTGCAACCCGGACGAGGATTCGCTGGACCGCTACGAGCGCATCCTGCCGGCGGCGGCTTGGGAGGAGGGGTTCGCCGTGCTCGACCACGAGCCCGTCGTCTGCGACGGCGTGGGGCTGGTCGGATCGGTAGGGTGGTACGACTACTCGCTGCGCGATCATTCGCTCGATATCCCGCTGCCGTTCTATGAGGCGAAGGTCTCCCCGGGCGCGGCGGCGCGGCTGGATGAGCACGACGACCTGTTTGATGCGCATCGTCACACGTTGACCGACCGCCACCTGACCTTCGGCGCGCGGTGGATGGACGGCGTCCACGTCCGCCTGCCGTTCACCGACGAGCAGTTCGTAGACCTGCTGGCCCATAAGCTTGCCCGCCAATTGGCCGACGTGTCGGCCCGCAGCGACCGGGTGGTGGCGCTGCTGCATCATCTGCCGTTCGAGCGGCTCGTGCCGGACTCCCGCCCGGAGCGGCTGGCCTTCGCAGCCGCCTACATGGGCGCCCGGCGGTTCGGCGAGGTGCTGCTGGCGTGCGACAAGCTCACGCACGTCTACTGCGGCCATTCGCATTGGCCCGCGCGTCGCCGTATCGGCGGGGTGAAGGTGGTCAACATCGGCAGCACCTACACCCACAAGCATCTGGAAGTGCTTGACCTGGTCGCCGGCCGATGCGAAAGTGTCCGCGCTTCGACCGCACGGTCACAGCCTGAGACGGCCCCACGCGGATAAGGACCCGGCGGATGCGGATCATCATTGCGCCAGACTCGTTCAAGGAAACGCTCACCGCGACGGAAGTCGCCAACGCGATCGCCGAAGGTGTGCTTCTGACGTGCAGCGATGCGACGATTGATCTGTGCCCGATGGCTGACGGCGGCGAGGGCACGGTCGAGGCCATGGTCGCCGCCACCGGCGGGCGGTTCCTGACGGCCGACGTGTTCGGCCCGTTGGGCAAGAAGATCCGCGCCCGCTTTGGTATGTTGGGCCATGCCACCGGAACACCCCTGCCGGGTGAACTGGGCCTGGTCGGCGCGAAGATTCAGTCCGAAGGCCTCGGCGGCTACGGCGGACAGGCCGCTGTCATCGAAATGGCCGCCGCCTCGGGGCTGGAGCTTGTCCCGCCCGAAAAACGCGACCCGACCGTCACGACCACCTTCGGCACGGGCGAGCTGATCATGACCGCCCTGGACCAAGGCGCCCAGGAGATCATCATCGGGATTGGCGGGTCGGCGACCACCGACGGCGGCTGTGGGTGCGCGCAGGCGCTGGGCGTGACATTCGTCGCCACCGACGGCGGGCCATGCGTGTGCGGGCTGGCCGGGGGCGGGCTGGCCGAGATCGAGCGAATCGACCTGAGCACGCGCGATCCCCGCATCGCGGATGTCCGCATCCGCGTCGCGTGCGATGTGACCAACCCATTGACGGGCCCCAACGGGGCTGCGGCGGTTTATGGCCCACAGAAGGGCGCCACGCCCGCGCAGGTGGCGATGCTGGATCAGGGGCTGCGGCGACTGGCGGGCGTGATTCGCCAGTCGTTGGACGTCGACGTGGAATTGACCCCCGGGGCTGGAGCGGCAGGCGGCTTGGGCGCGGGGCTGATGGCGTTCGCCGGGGCGACGCTCGAACGCGGCGTGGAGATGATCGCCGATGCGGTCGATCTGGACGCCCGATTGCGCGGAGCCGATCTGTGCATCACGGGCGAAGGCAAGTTCGACTCGCAAAGTGCGCTGGGCAAGACGGCGTTCGGCGTGGCCGCAGCGGCCCGGGAGGCCGGCGTGCCCGTGATCTGCATCAGCGGCATCGCCGAAGACGACGGCCCGCATGACCATTTCGATGCGGTGCACGCCCTCGTCGACGGCGAGGTCACCGCCAGCCAGGCGATGGCCCAGCCCGAACCGCTTCTCAAGGACCGCGCCGCCCGCGCGGTAGGACAATTTCTGGCGCGACGTTAAGGACGCAGAGGCCTATGGATCTCTTTTCGTATCGCGACGGGGACGTGTTTTGCGAGGGCGTTCGCCTGGCCGACATCGTCGAGCAGGTGGGCACGCCGGTGTATGTGTATTCGGCGGGAACGATCCGCCATCACTATCGGGCCATCATCGAGGCCTTCGAGGCCGTCAAGCCGCTGATTTGCTTTTCGATCAAGTCGCTGTCGAACCTGCAGATTCTCCGACTGCTGGCCGATGAGGGCAGCGGGTTCGATGTCGTCTCCGGCGGGGAGGTCGCGCGCGTGCTGGCGATTGGGGCGGACCCGGGGCGGGTTGTCTTCGCCGGTGTCGGCAAGACCGACCGCGAAATCAACGAGGCCATCGCCGCCGGGGTCGGGCTGTTCAACGTCGAAAGCGAACAGGAGTTCGAGAACCTATCGCGCCTGGCCGGGGCGGCCGGTCGAACGGTCCGCGCAGCTCTGCGGGTCAATCCCGACGTCGACCCCAAGACCCACCGCTACACGACCACCGGGAAGAAGGAAACGAAGTTCGGCGTCGACATCGAACGGGCTGAGCGGTTCTTCGAGACGTATGGCCGTGACGACAACGTTCGCCTCGACGCGATCCACCTGCACATCGGCTCGCCCATCTACTCGGCCCAGCCCTACGTGGACGCGATCAACAAGACGCTGAAGCTGATGGCCCGCCTGTCGGCCAAGGGTCTTGAGATCCGCACGCTCGATATCGGCGGCGGGTTCGGCGCCGATTACGTCGAAGGGCAGAGCCCCCTGGCCGTCGATTACGCCCGGCAGATCGTGCCCCTTCTGACCGGAACGAATCTGGATGTGATCCTCGAGCCCGGCCGACAGATCGTTTGCAATGCGGGCGTTCTGGCGACGACGGTGCTGTACGTCAAGCAGGGGGGCGAGCGGAACTTCGTCATCGTCGATGCGGCCATGACCGACCTGATCCGCCCGGCCCTGTACGAGTCGGAACATTTTGTCTACCCCGCCCGCCTGGCCGACGGCGCCCAGCCGCCCACGCGCCGGCCCGATTACGAGGCGCCCGACGGCATCCGGGTCGACATTGTCGGCGGCGTCTGCGAGAGCAGCGACTTCCTGGCCAAGGACCGCGTCCTGCCCGTGATGGAGCGGGGCGATCTGCTGACGGTGTTCTCGGCCGGGGCGTACGGGGCGGTGATGTCCAGCCAGTACAATTCGCGCCCGCGTGCGCCGGAGGTCCTGGTCGAGGGCGACCAGTGGCGCCTCATCCGCCGCCGCGAGACCTACGACGACCTCTTCGCCGCCGAGCAGGACAGCTAAGCGCGTTGGCGGGTGCGCGGGGCTAAGCGGTCTACCATGAGTCTGTAGCGTTTGGGTGGCGTCCTTCCGATGTAAATCGGGACACATCGGGATGTCCGGCTGCTCTTACGCGGCCTTGTTGATCGTTGGGCCCCAACGGGGCCCCTTGCTTAGCCCAGGGCGTAGGCCGTCAGGCCAAGCCCTGGGTTATCGTCGGCAATGCGGCAAGCCCCGTAAGGGGTGCCTTGGCTTTGTCGACGATGCGCTTGAGACCATCGTTGTGCCCATCGCACCCCAGCAGCCGGCGCGATCGGGCCCGTCAAGACGCCCCGTTGGGGCTTTCCGATTGGCGGGTTCATTCCCCAGGGCTTGCCTTCGGCTTCGCCCTGGGCTAAGCAAGACGGCCCCTCGGGCCTGAGTTGACGGCTCGATCGCTACGGACTTACGTAAAACTACTAGTGCTCGGCAGCCAGGTCGCGCAGGTGCTGGCCGACGCGGGCGAGGATTTCGGTGCAGTCGGTGCGCTGGACCTGGGCTTCGATGACCACGAGCCGGTCGGTGGTGTCGGCGGCTGTCTTGAGAGCGGCCGCCAGTTCGGCCTCGGTTTTGACGAGGCGCCCTTCCGCCGCCGCGCCATCGGTCTGAAAGGCCTCAGCCAGGGCGCTGTATCGCCACATCTGCAGTTCGTTATACGGCCCGTCGTGGATCATCCGCTCGATGACGTAGCCGTCGTTATTCAGCACGACCACGATCGGGGCCTTGCCGTACCGCATCAGCGTGCTGATTGCCTGGGGCGTCATCTGAAACGCGCCGTCGCCGACAAACACGATCGCTCGCCGGTCGGGCCGGGCGAAACACGCCCCCAGCGCCGCCGGCAGCGAATAGCCGATCGACATGTAATAGCCCTGTGCGATAAACGTCTCGGTCTGCGGGCGGTATAGCTCGGTCGCGCCGAAGATCACGTCGCCGATGTCGCTGATGACGATCATGTCGTCGTCGAGCCAGTGATTCAGCGCCTCGAAGAACCGCCGGACCGTCAGGGCGGCGTCCTTGGCAGGGGTAAACTCGGCGGGCCGTTGGTAGGGCGTGGGCGAATGGGCGTGCAGGTCGCTGGGGACCCCCTGCAAGGCGCTGGTGAGGGCGACGACAAAATCGCCCAGGGCGACCTGGTCGTAGTAGTGGTGGCGGATGCGGACCTTGTCGCTGTTGACGGCGATCATTCGGCTGTCGTCCAGGTGCGCGGTGAACCCGCCGGTGGTGATATCCGTCATCCACGCCCCCAGCGTCAGCAGGCAGTCGGCCTGTTCGATCGTGTCATGGGCGGGCCCGTGCGAAAAACCGCCCTGATACACGCCGAGATAGTGCGGGTGCGATTCGGTGACGGCCGTCTTGGAGTTTATCGTCGTCGCGAACGGCCAGCCTGTCTTTTCCAGAAGATCGGTGACCTGTTGGGCCAGCGAGAACCGCCGGACCTCCAGGCCGACCAGCACGGCGGGGTTGTCGGCCTCAGCCAGAAGCTCAGCCGCCTCGGCCACCGCCTCGCAAAGCGCACTCGAGTCGCTTGTGGGCGCCACGGCCAGCGGCCCATCGTCCGGATCGGTGCAGTGTTGGTCGACCAGGTCCACGGGGATCTCGATATAGACGGGGCGTTTTTCGTTGATGCAGGCGGCGATGGCCCGGTCGATCTGCTCGGGGGCGGTGCGGGCGTCGGTGAGCATGACGGCCGCGGCCGTGACGTTGCGGAAGATATCCAACTGCATGTGATAGTCGCCCGCCAGGTGGTGCATCAGCATGCCGCGGTGGCGCATCTTGGAGTGCGGCGCCCCGCTGACCAGCACGAGCGGCACGCGCTCGGCGAATGCGCCGGCGACGGCGTTGAGGATGCTAAGCCCGCCCACGCCGTAAGTCACCACGGCCGCCCCGATCCCGCCCAGCCGCCCGTAGGCGTCGGCTGCGTAGCCGGCGTTCAACTCGTTGCAGGTGCAGATCAGCTCGATAGGGCTTTCGACCACACGGTCCATAAAGTCCAGCACATAGTCGCCGGGCACGCCGAAGGCGTGACCGACGCCGGCCTGGTGCATCCGCGTCAGGAGGTAGCTGCTGATGGTCGTCATTGTCGGCGATCCTCGATCAGGCGGCCGGTCTTGCCGGTCGCTACAAGAACAACGTCCATGACATGCTAGGCATCCCGTCCCATGTGCCACCCACCGCGGGGCAGGCCGATCATAAGCTCCGCGTGGGCTGAGGGCTATTTCCGGGCAGATTTTTTTTCAATCTTTTGCCGAACAGACTGCGCAGATGGGCGTCTCATAGAGTAGTGACGTTAAACGGTCGGGAATGAACTAACTCGCTGCGCCTGGGTCCGCCTGCGTTGGGTGGGCCCAGGCGTGTGTTTTTTTGCGGGCCGATAGGCGGATGCGCCAATTTGGGAGTGAAATCGCCCCCAACGGGCCAGTAGGATGATGATGTGAAAATCGCACTGGCGCAAATAAACCCGTTGGTCGGCGACATTGCCGGCAACACGGGCAAGATCGCCGATTTTATCGATCGGGCCGTCGAGGCCGAGGCCGATCTGGTCGTCTTTCCCGAACTGTCGGTGGTGGGCTATCCGCCGCGCGATCTGCTGCGCAAGGAACGTTTCGTCGCCGATAGCGAACGGGCCGTCGAGGCGTTGGCCTCGCACTGCAAGACAGTCGCGGCGCTGGTGGGCTTTGTCCGCCGCGCGCCGCAGGCCACCGGTCGGCCGCTGGAAAACACGGCCGCTCTGCTGGCCGGTGGCGAGATCGGCCACGTCCACGTCAAGACACTGCTGCCGACCTACGACGTGTTCGACGAGACGCGCTACTTCCAGCCGGGCTCGGCCAGCGGGGTGTTCAACCTGGCCCAGACGCCGTTGGGCCTGAGCATCTGCGAAGACCTGTGGGACGCCGAGGCGCTGGGCCGCGAACTCTACGGCGAGGACCCCATCGCCCGTTTGGCCGCCCAGGGCGCCCGCGTCATCATTAATATGGCCGCCAGCCCGTTCGAGGTCGGCAAGGCCGCCCGGCGCGAGGAACTCTTCGTCCGCCAGGCGGCCCGCGCCGCCTGCGCGATCGTCTGCGTCAACCAGGTCGGCGGCAACGACGATCTGATCTTCGACGGCGGCAGTTGTGTGATCGGCCCGGGCGGCGAGGTCATCGGCAGGGCGGCCAGTTTCCGCGAAGACCTGCTCGTGGTCGACCTGGACGCCCGCGCCGGCCGGTGCGAACCGATCGACGAGCCCATCGCGCGAGTGAGCGAGGCCCTGAAGCTTGGCCTGCGGGATTACGTCGCCAAGTGCGGCTTTTCGCGCGTCGTGCTGGGGCTGTCGGGCGGGATCGATTCAGCCGTCGTCGCCACGCTGGCCGCCGACGCGCTGGGAGGCGACAACGTCGTCGCCCTGGCCATGCCCAGCCGCTACAGCAGCGACCACAGCCTCACCGACGCTCAGCAGCTGGCCGAGAACCTGGGCATCGAGTATCGCGTCGTGGGGATCGAATCGATGCACGCGGCCTACGAGAGCGCGCTGAAGGATATGCTTGCCAGCGGTCGCGAGGAGATCGCGCGCAAGGAGATCGCGGCTGAGAACATCCAGGCCCGTTTGCGGGGCAATATCGTGATGGCGTTTTCCAACGCGTTCGGCCACCTTCCGCTGGCGACAGGGAACAAGTCGGAGCTGTCGGTCGGTTACTGCACGCTGTACGGCGACATGTCCGGCGGGCTGGCGCCGATCGGCGACGTGCTCAAGACGGTCGTCTACGACCTTGGCCGCCAACTCAACGCCGAGACGGGCGACGAGCGGATTCCGCGGGGCATCTTCACCAAACCGCCCAGCGCCGAACTGAAGCCCGACCAGACCGACCAGGACAAGCTGCCGCCCTATGACGTGCTGGACGCGATCCTGCGGCAATATGTCGAGCAGGACAGGACGGCCGAGCAGATCGTCGCGACCGGGCTGGATGCCGAGATTGTCGCGCGGGTTGTGCGCATGGTCGATGGGGCGGAATACAAGCGACGGCAGGCGGCGCCGACGTTGAAGATCTCGCCGCGTGCATTCGGTACGGGCCGGCGGATGCCGATCGCCCAAGGCTATCGCTGCTGAGGACGCCACGTGCAGGTACTGTGCGAACATTGCGGCAGGGCGGCGACCGTGGCGGACACGGCCGAGGGCGCTGTCGCCTGCCCACACTGCCACAAGCCGATCCAGTTGCCGGCTGGCGACAGGCAGCCGTCCGACGACCGCACCGAGGCATTCGCCGAACTTGACGGGTTTGCAGCGGTGGCCCGCAGCGTCCGGGCGGGTCGGATCGAGTTCATCTGCCGCAAGTGCGGCAAGCGGATGGCGGCCCCTCTGCAGCGGGCGGGCCAGCGCGTCGCCTGCATTCGCTGCGGCGTGCGGGTCACCGTGCCTCGCCTGGACGCCGAGCAGCCGCGCGACGAGAAGGCGCGCGGCAAGAAGACACGCGGCAAGAAGGCGCCTGCGAAGAAACCGACAGGGGGCGCGGCATCGGAGGATATCTTCGATGGCGATCTGGAACTGACCGACGCGTCCGTCGATCCTTGGCCGGTGGCCCCGGGCTCGGCCAAGCCGCAACAGCCGGAATCTGAGCGCCCGCCTCCCAGCTTCCCTGCCGACGACCAACTTGCCCAGGCCGCAGACGCTGCGACCGCCGCAAGGCGACGGGCGAAAACGGGCGGCAGCCGCAGCTCGTTGAAATGGGCCCTTTGCGGGGTGGGCGGGGCGGCGGTGATTGCGGCCGGCGTGATCCTGTATGTGCTGAACGATACCGGCGATGGGGGCGCCTTCTTGCCCGAAACGCCTTCGACTGAGTCGCCGGCGGGCGCGGAGAATCTTGCCGACGCCGACGCTGATATCGATATCGACGTCGAGCCACTGCCGCCGGTGATCCCTGACGATCCACCCGATGTCGGCAAGCCGGAAATCTCCGTTGCAGCTGTCGCCCGCGATGTCCTGGCCAGCGCCGGTTATCTGGTTGCCCCGCTGGGTCAGGAGTACTGGAAGGTGACCGCCCAGGTTGCCGGCGGGGGCAAGACGATCGTATTTCGCAGCTTCGGCCCCGACGTGACGCTGGCCGTCGGCGGCAAGACCTACGAGGCGATGGGCGCGATCGGTCAATCCGTGTTCCCCCTGACCGGTCTTCGGGCCGACGTCCACGTGGCGGGCGACGAGACACGTACGCTGACATTTCTATTCCAGTTGCCCACGTCGGCGCGGTCATCGACAACGGGCGCTCGGCTGAGCGTGGTGAACGTCGGCCAAGCCGATTTGGCCGTCCCGCCTCCGCCGCCGGCCGTGTCGGCCGAGACGCTTGTCGGCGACTATGTCGAACTGCGCCCGCGGAACCTCAAGGCCCTGATGTCCGATCCGGTGGCCTCGGCGATCCAGAGGCAAGCGACGCACACGCTCGTGATCCGCAGGGAAGGCGACGGCCTGGTCATCGAACTGCCGGCGGCGAAGGTCACTGGGACGCCCGGCGATGTGGTGGAGACGATGGTGGTCCGCCTGCATCGGGGCGAACACTCGATGGGCGCGACGCTGCGGGTCGTTGACGGCGGGCGGCGGCTGATTCTGTACCTGTCGCGCCAGCCGTTCGGGCAACTGACATTCGCGCGGGCCGGCGCGCCGGTGTCGCCGCCCGATGCGGCGATCCAACTGCAGGCCGACGCCGGAACCGAGCCGGGAACGCTGGCCAAGCCGATCCACACCCCCGGCGATTCGGACTCCCCCACGAAACCGGACCGGACCGATCCCACGGGCGGGGGGAAAACAATTTTCGACCCCTGATAGCGCCAACGCACGAGGTGTCCCCAATGGACCGGAGGCGATTCAAATTCATCGGCTGTGAGATCATCTACCGCGAGGCCTGCTACCTGGCCGCCGTCGGGCCGCAACGGGTGGACGTCGAGTTCCTGCAGAAGGGACTGCACGACCTGGAAACGCCGGACATGGTCGCCAAGGTCCAGGCCGCGATCGATGCCGTCAGAGCCGAGGCGGGCTACGAGGCGATCCTACTGGGCTACGGCCGATGCAACGACGGCCTGGTCGGCGTGCGGGCGCGCGACATCCCGCTGGTGGTCCCGCGGGCGCACGATTGCATTACGTTTTTCTTCGGATCACGGGCGGCCTATCGGGAGTATTTCGACAACCACCCGGGGACGTTCTACATGACCAGCGGCTGGAGCGAACGGAACGCCTACGACGAGTCCGGCGACTACATGCAACCGGCCTACGGACAGACGGGCGTGATGGGCAAGCTCGGCCTGGCCGAGCCCTATGAGGAGCTCGTCAAGAAATACGGCGAGGAGAATGCGGCCTTCATCGCCGAGACGCTGGGCAACTGGGAGCAGAATTACACGCGCGCCCTGTATCTGAAAATGGGCATCTGCCCCGAAGATGACTACATCGAGCAGACTCGCAAGGGGGCCAGCGACCGCGGTTGGCAGTTCGAGCTGCGCGACGGCAAGCTGACGTTGCTGGAGAAGCTCTTCACCGGCCAGTGGGATGACGACTTCGTGATCGTCCCGCCCGCAGCGACGATCATTGCCCGCAACGACGAGACCGTCCTGGACGTTCAGCCGCCCGCGGCCGATTAGCCCACGTCCCGCTCGCCCCGCCCTGGCCAGGCCCGGTAGGGCTGTCAGATGTTAGCCGGGCCCGTTCGCCGTGAGGCGTGAGCATAGCCAGAAGGAGGGCGGCCATCGGTACTCCTACGGCTCCCGCCGGGGGATCTCCTTGTTTAGCCCTGAAGGCTGGCAGGCCGAATCGACGATGGATGCCCGTATCCCAGGGGACTGTTGGATACGTGAGCATGCGGCCTTGGACGGCGTGCCTGTAAGTGCAGCAGGAACAACATGTTGAATCTTGCGGCGAATCTTTCTTTCCATGGGTGGGTTAATTCGTGGAGAAACCCTTAAGAATCTGCTGATGAGGGTCGATTCTCTTAATGGTACGAAAGATTGGAATTACCTGACATGGCACCCGGCACCATAGACTTGGCCACGCGGTTCCCGATAGACTTCTACCTCAGAGGCCGCGAGAGGCGTCGCCACCCCAGGACGCAGATTCGAATGGAGATGCGATGCGTATTTCTCGATCCTGACGGGCCGCGCATCCTGGACCTTTTCGAGGCGGTGAATATCTCCAAGGGAGGGGTCGGCGCCATTTCCGACCATCGGTATTACCCTGGCCAGCGGGTCCTGACGAGCATTCTCCGGGCCGGCGAGAGCAAGCAACGAAACATCTATGCGACGGTCGTGCGGTGCAAGCCGGATCGGGAGGGCGGCTTCCAGATCGGCTTGGCATTCGACGCCGCGACCATCGGCGATGCGGCGGAGGTGAGACCTGCTCTGAGGGTTGCTGCCTGAAGGAACAGACAAGCGAGATAACAGCTTGGAGGGAACAGAGAGGCCGGCCTGACCGGCCTTCTCTGTGCGCCTAGCGAGTGGCAGGGAGGGCGTCTTGACTTTACCTCGCCCACAGCTAAAATGAATCCGCTGCCGACATGAGTTCATGGTGAAGATGTGACCCTGGGGATTAGTGTAACGGCAGCACGACTGATTCTGGATCAGTTAGTCAAGGTTCGAATCCTTGATCCCCAGTTTCCCAGGCCCCGCCGGAGCGGGGCCTTTGTTTTGCCCGGGCGGGTGCGCGGCGGGATCGGTGGGGCCTTGCACTGCGGCAGGGGGGGTGTTAGAATGCGGTTCACGTGTGGCGCGGGCGGAGTGACCGATGAAGGGGTACGCAGATGCGAGCGACCGAGAGATCACGACATCATTGTTGCTTCTTGTGGGTTCTGTTGGTGACGGTGGCCTGGGTGGGGACGCCTGTTTGGGCGGAAAAAACGCACGGCCTGCCGCGTTACAAGACGAAGTATTACAACCTGTACAGTGCTTTGAATCGGCCCAGGACGATGGAGGCGGCTGCGCGGATCACGCGAATGTTCGAGGAGTTCACGCGTCGGTCCAAGAAGTTCGGCCGCCCGCAGAAGCGACTCCCGTTCTATCTGTTTAACTCACTGGCCACCTACCACGTTGCCGGGGGCCAGGAGGGCAGCATTGGGTGTTTCTCACCGAAGCTGGGCCTAATGGCCGTCAGCGCAGGCCGGCCAAGCGCGGCATTGTGGGCGACGATGCAGCATGAGGCGTTCCACCAGTTCTGCTACACCGTCATTACGCCCAGCATGCCGACCTGGGCGAACGAAGGGCTGGCCGAGTACTTCGAGCGGGCCATCTGGACGGGGGACGGGTACGTTCCCGGGATCATACCGGAAAAGGATCTCCGCGACGTGCGGAGCTACATGAATGCGAAGCAGCTTCTGTTGATCGACAAGTTGGTTCGTTTGACACGCAAGCAGTGGGATGAACAGATCGCGGATGAACCGGAGGCCGCACACCGAAACTACATACAGAGCTGGTCGCTGATACATTTTCTGATCCATGGCGAGGACGGCAAGTATGTCAAGACGCTCGACGGCTTCTTGACCGATCTGCATGGCGGGCGCGTGCAGCGGGTGCATAGGTTCCGCACGACGATACGGACGCTCCAGAAGCCCTACACCGAGTGGTGGACCGAGACCGCCCTGACCGACTCGCACCGTCGCGAGTGGAAGGCCGTGGTGGCGACGCTCACGAGCTTTCTGGCGCGGGCGCATGCCCAGGGCCAGACATTCAGCACGGCCAAGGACTTCCTGGCAGCGGCGGGCAATGGTGATCTCAAGCTGCCGACGACCAAGACCAGACAGTGGCTGCCGCCGACGCTACTACACAGCGTGCTGAGCCGAATGATGAAGCTCAAGCAGCGCGCCGACGCCCGTGAACTGGCCCCGAAGGAGTGGCGCCTGGAGCTGTCGGAGTCCGAGTCGGAGTCGACGCCGCGATTGATCATGGTCAGCCAGGACGGCACGACGTTCACAGGCTCTTTCAGGCTCAAGGGCGGCCGGGTTGCCGCTGTCGTTGTGCGTGTCAAGCGGCCCGACGAGGACGAAGGCTCAGAGCCCGAGGACGACGGAGCCGCCGGCGAGGATGGATCCTGACCGCCGTTGACCGCCGACAAGCTGTGGTATCGTTGCGGTCTGTGTATTAAGATTGCAGGGCATTTCAACCGTTGCGCATCCCGGTGGGCTGCCCCCCTATACTTAGGTGGCACGCGGGTTGCCGACGAAAGGGCCCGGCCATGGAAGTTGCCACCTCTGCCCGACAAGAGTCGCGTCGCTGGCGCCGCATCTGGCCGATCGTCATCGCCATCTTGGCGCTGGGGGCGTTGGCGGTTATGGGCAAGGTCTTCAATGTGGGGGCGCATGTGGAGCCATTCCTGCGGTGGGTGCAGCAGCAGGGCGTTTGGGGCCCGGTGGTGATCGTGGGCGTCTATGCGGTGGCGTGCGTGCTGATGCTGCCGGGGGTCCTGCTGACCGTGCCGGTGGGCTATGTCTTCGGTGTGGGGGTGGGCGTGGCGACGGTTTCGGTGGCGAGCGTTCTGGGGGCGTGCGCGGCGTTTTGGGTGGGCCGGACCGTCGGGCGAGGGTGGGTGCAGCAGAAGGTGGCCGGCAACGCCCGCTTCGCCGCCATCGACGCAGCCGTCGGGCGCGAGGGGTTCAAAATCGTCCTGCTGACTCGGCTGAGCCCGATCTTTCCGTTTAACCTTCAGAACTTCGCCTACGGGCTGACGACGGTGGGCTTCTGGAAATACGCCTTGGCGTCGTGGATCGGCATGCTGCCGGGGACGGTGCTCTACGTGTATCTCGGTTCGGCGGCGCGATCGCTTCTGGACGCCACAAGCGGGGACTTAGCGGCGGATTGGCGCGTGCAGGTGATGTTCTGGGCGGGGCTGGCGATTGCGGTGGGGGTGGCTGTCTTCGTCGCGCGCGTGGCGCGGCGGGCGTTGAAGGCTGTGGCGATCAATGACGGGAGCGACCAATCGCATGGGCAAACGACGAAGGCATGATGTTGTGCGGCGATGGGAAGAGAACCCGATTCTGACGGTGGAAGACATCCCGTTTCCGTGCAATGCGGTGTTCAACGCCGCGGCGGTTCAGAAGGGAGACGAGACGATCCTCCTGCTTCGCGTTGAGGACCTGCAGGGCCGATCGGTCTTCGCCCTCGCCCGCAGCGCGGACGGCTATCACTTCGACGTCCACGACGAGCCCGTGATGGAGCCCTGTTGCGGCGGCGAGCCGTTCCCACGCTACGAGCGCAAGGGCGTTGAGGATCCGCGTATCACGCTGCTGGAGGGGGTGTACTACATCATGTACACGGCGGCGTCCGAGTTCGGTCCGCGGCTGGCGTTGGCGAAGACCGAGGACTTTCAGTCGTTCGAGCGCATCGCGTTGATTTCCGAACCGGACAACAAGGACGGCGTGTTGTTTCCCCGTAAGATAGGCGGGCGATATGCGCGTCTCGACCGTCCGCTGACGGGCGAGACGGGGAACATCTGGATCAGCTACAGCGACGACCTGATCGATTGGGGGTCCTCGGAGGCCGTCATGCCCATCCGGCCGGAAAGCTGGGATTCCTGGCGAGTGGGGGCCTCGGCGCCGCCCATTGAGACCACATACGGCTGGCTGGAGATCTATCACGGGGTCAAGCGCAGCGCGTCGGGGATGATTTATCGCCTGGGGGCGGCTATCCTGGACCTGGACAATCCCGCGAAGGTGCTCTGCCGCTCGGCGATCCCGATTCTCGCGCCTCGGGAGTACTATGAGCGCGTCGGCGACGTGCCGAACGTGGTCTTCTCGACCGGGGCTATCATGGACGACGATCAGCATATCCGTCTGTACTATGGCGCCGCCGACACGTGCATTTGCGTCGGCACGGTCAGGCTGGAAGAGCTGATGCAGTTCTGTGCGATCGATGGGCACGGCGATTGAGAAGGTCCGGGCCCGCGCGGCGAAAGGGCCAAGAGACGGCGATGAGCGAACGGCTTTCCATGATTCCCGCCGACGAGCACAATGAAGCGCTCGTGGCGAATGTTCGCCCGCCGGGATGGGTGAACCCGACGCCGCGCGGGCGGTACAACATGGTCGTCATCGGCGCGGGGTCGGCGGGGCTGGTAACGGCGGCGGGGGCGGCGGCGCTGGGGGCATCGGTGGCGCTGGTCGAGAGCCACCTGCTCGGCGGCGACTGCCTGAACTATGGCTGCGTGCCGAGCAAGGCGTTGATCCACAGCGCGCGGCAGGTCAAGATCGCGCGCGACGCGGCAGCCTGTGGGGCGGCCGGCGGCGGGGCGGTGGAGGTGGACTTCGGGGCCGTCATGCAGCGCATGCGCGAGATCCGCAGCGAGATCAGCGCGCACGATTCGGCCAAACGATTTCGCAACATGGGCGTGGACGTGTTCTTCGGCCAGGCTCGGTTTGTCGGGCCCGACTGCGTGGACGTGGCGGGCCAGGAGCTGCACTTCGCGCGGGCGTGCATCGCCACCGGCGCGAGGCCGCGGGCGCCGGATATCGACGGTCTGGCTGAGGCGGGCTTCCTGACCAACGAGACCGTCTTTTCGCTGACCGCGCGGCCCAAGCGGCTGGCCGTGCTGGGGGCCGGACCGTTGGGGTGCGAGCTGGCGCAGGCGATGGCGCGGCTGGGATGCCGGGTGACGATCATCGCACGACATGACCAGATATTGCCGCGCGAAGACGCCGGGGCTGCGGCGCTGGTGGCTGAGGCATTGGCGCAAGACGGCGTGGATATTCGGCGCCAGGCGACGCTCCGCCGCGCAGCGGTTGTGGACGGCGGCAGAGAGTTGACGTTCGACGATGAGACGACCGTCGAGGTCGACGAGATTCTGGTCGCCGTCGGGCGGGCGCCGGTGGTCGACGGGTTGGACCTGGATGCGGCCGACGTAGCCCACGACGTGCATCGCGGGGTCGTGGTCGACGATCGCCTTCGAACGACGAATCGGCGGATCTACGCCGCCGGCGACGTGTGCTTGCAGGAAAAATTCACGCATGCCGCCGATGCGGCCGCCCGGATCGTCCTGGCGAACGCGTTGTTCTTCGGACATCGATCGTTCAGGTCGCTGACGATACCGCATTGCACGTATACCGATCCGGAGATCGCGAGCGTGGGGTTGACCGAACGGGCCGCGGGGCAGCAGGGCATCGCGATCCGCACCTTCACGCAGTCGCTGTCGCACGTGGACCGCGCGATAACGGATGGGCGGACCGATGGCATGGTCTGCATTCACACCCGGCGGCGGGGCGATCGAATTGTGGGCGCGACCATCGTGGGCGACCGCGCCGGCGAGATGATCAGTGAGATCACACTGGCGATGCGGATGGGCGCGGGGCTGAAGAAGCTGGCCGAGGTGATCCATCCGTATCCGACGATCTCGCAGGCGATTCAACAAGCCGCCGATCAGTACAATCGCGAGCGCCTGACGCCGCGCGTTCGAATGTTCTTTGAAACGTTGCTGCGTTGGCGACGGGGGCGGTGACGGCGGTGGGTGATCGCATGGCCGGCCCGTCGCGAGGGAAAGTGGTGGTGTTCACGCGCTATCCCGCAGCCGGTCGGGTAAAGACGCGGCTGATCGCGGCTGTGGGCGCGCTCGGCGCGGCCGAGGTGCAACGCCGTATGACCGAACAGACGCTGGCGACGGCTGCGAGCGTGCCCGCCTCGACAGCGGACGTGGAGGTCTGCTATACGGGCGGATCCAGACGGCAGATGCGGCGCTGGCTGGGCGGTGCAATGGCGATGGCGGGGCAGGGGACGGGCGATCTGGGGGAGCGAATGCGGCGGGCATTCGACCGGGGGTTTGATGAGGGCTGTCGGCACGTGGTCATCATCGGGGCCGACTGCCCGTCGATCACGGCCGACGATCTGACCGAGGCGATTGCGGCGCTGGAGGAATGCGACATGGTTCTGGGGCCCTGCGGCGACGGCGGCTATTGGCTGATCGCCCTGCGCCGGCGAGCGGAGGTGCTGGCCGGCATCGAGTGGGGCGGGCCGTCTGTCCTGTCGGCCACGCTGGGGCGCGCCAAGGAGGCCGGCTTGGCCGCTGGCACGCTGACCGAGAAACAGGACATCGACGAACCGGGCGATTTGGATTGCCTGCCATGGGTGGAGGCGGCCCGGCGGCCATACCTGTCCGTGATCGTGCCCGCACTGAACGAGCAGGCGACCATTCAGCAGGCGGTCGCATCGGCTCGCGGGGAGGGTGTGGAGGTTGTGGTCGTCGACGGCGGCAGCGACGACGCGACGGCCGAGCTAGCCGCCCAGGCCGGCGCGCGGGTGTTGCGGACGTCGCCCGGGCGGGCCGTGCAGATGAATAGCGGAGCGGCCGCGGCGCGCGGACGCGTGCTGCTGTTCCTGCACGCCGACACACTCTTGCCAGCGGGTTATGGCGAGGCGGTCTTCGAGGCGATGCTCGATCCCAAGGTTGTGGGTGGGGCGCTGGGTTTTTCGACGGACGAAGGCGGCTGGGCGATGCGGGTGGTCACCGCGTTGGTGGCCTTTCGGGCGGACAAGCTCCACCTGCCCTACGGCGACCAGGGGGTGTTCGTGCGGCGCAGCGTCTTTGAATCGCTGGGCGGGTATCGCGACTGGCCGGTGGGGGAGGACCTGGACTTCGCTGCCCGGCTGCGGTTGTGCGGGCGGGTGGCGGTGATGCCGGCGGCGGCGCGGACGTCGGGGCGACGGTGGCGCGAGCTGGGCGTGTGGCGGACGATGCTAATCAACCAGATTGTGGTCGCGGCGTACTGGCTGGGCGCGTCGCCGGGGGCGCTGCGGTGGTTGTATACCTGGCCCCGGCGGCGACGGCTTGCGAGGCGGTGCGGGGGGAGCCTATAATCGCCTCGCCCGATGTGAGGGCATGGATTGGGAGGTCGCGGCATGCGACTGGTTCTATTCGACCTAGAGTGTCAATCGCGTCAGAACTTCTACCCGCTGGCGTTGAATCGCCCGATTTGGGAGTTATGGACGGGCATGACGACGCTGGGGGCCAAGCTTGCGGCGGCGGCCGACTGTGACGAGGTCGTGTGTTTCGTGCCCCCCTACATGGCGGCGGCGTACCGTCAGACAACCACCTGGGTGGTGAACGATCTGGCGAGGTTGGCCGGGGATGATCTGTTTCTGGTCAATCCCCGTCTGCAGAGCGACGCGATGCCGGCTGTGACGCTGGGCCCGAGCGAACTGACGCTGTCGCCCGAGGGGGAGCTGCTTCTGGGGCGCGTGACGGCGGAGGATGCGGCCAAGCTGGCGGCTGGTTCGATCGAGCAGTTCGTGGCGGCGGCGGTCGAAACGCTGGCGACGACGCGACGCGAGGCGCCGACGTGGCGGTACACGTGGGAGCTGATGCTGGACAACGGCGCCCAGTTGATGGCCGACTTTGCGGCGGCGGGCCGGTCGGGCATCGAGGCAGCAGCCAAAAGGCCTCCGGCCTTTCTCGGCAGCAAAAAGGACGTATATGTGGCGCCGACGGCGACGCTGCATCCGATGGTCGTGATCGATGCCAGCAACGGGCCGGTCTATATCGACGAGCACGCGGAGATTCATCCGTTTACGCGGATCGAAGGGCCCTGCTATGTCGGCGCGGGCAGCGTGCTGCTGGGGGCGAAGTGCCGGGCGGGTACGACGATCGGTCCGGTCTGCCGCGTCGGCGGGGAGGTGGAGCAGTCGATCCTGCTGGGCTATATCAACAAGTATCACGATGGCTTCCTGGGCCACGCTGTCGTCGGCCAGTGGGTCAACCTGGGCGCGATGACGAGCAATAGCGATCTGAAGAACGACTACTCGGACGTGTCAGTGGTATTGGACGGGCGTCAATCGGTGGCGACGGGGTCAAAAAAGGTCGGGGCCATGATCGGCGACCACACCCGCACTTCGATCGGCGTGCTGCTGAACACGGGCGCCTATGTTGGGGCGATGGCAATGCTTCTGGCGACGGGGGGCCTGCTGCCGAAGTTCGTGCCGTCGTTCACATGGATGCAGCACGGTCGGATCGGCGATCCGCTGCTCGACCGGCAGCGATTGTACAATGCGGCCCAGGTGGCGACGGGCAGACGGAACTGCACGTGGACGGACGCCGACCGGGCGATGTGGGAGGCCATCTTCGAGCAAACAGCCCCGCAGCGCGAGGCGGCGAGGGCCTGGCAAGAGGCGAACGCCTGACCAGGGGTAAGGGCCTGACCAGGGGTAAGGGTCTTAGTCCCGGGTGCGATCGTCGGAGCGGATGTTGTCCTTCTGGTCCTTGAGTTGCTCTTCGGTGTAGGTGTCGTGGCCGAACTTCCCGTTGGGCCCGTGGCCGAACTTGCCGTCCGCTCCCGCCGAGACGAGCAGCGGGCCTTCGCCCATGCTGCCGCGGGGGTCCCAATCCATCTCTTGGCCGTATGCGTCGGAGAACGTCCCGCCCCCGACGGTCTTGCTGTAGACGCTCTTGGGGAGCTTGGTGAGGAGATCGACCACCTCGGGCTGGCTGGCGAGAGCCCTGGCGAGGGCCTGAATTGGCGGGGGGGCATCCTCTCCGGACTCTCCGGCCGACGGCGCCCCGCCAGTAATCTGGGTATATCGTTGGATGGCGCCCAGGATGATGACCTGGTAACCCCGGGTCTGCTTGCGATATTGCTCTTCGGCAACGTAGTTGCCGATGCCGACCACCATGGCCACGAGAAGAGACAGGATCATCAGCACGATCATCAATTCGATCATGGTGAACCCGCGCCGCCGTGGGGGGCGGGATGGACGATGCTGTGGCGAAGATGCGTGGGAATATCGCATGTCTAGAACTCCGGAAAAACATTGGTTACGTCATCGCTGGCGGTGGGATCGACGGGATCATAGGCTTCGATGTACCCGTCCGGCCCGGCGCTGAAAATGACAAAATCGTCGATGCGGTAATAGCTGTTGGTTGTGGGGTCCGTTGCATACTCGGTAACGTTGACAACGACGCCCTGGGGATTGCGGGGGCTGTTGTCATCGTCGTCGTAGTCGTTGGACTCCGGATCATAGCGATAATAGTAGAACTCGTGGTCGAAGGCATCGACGAAGAACGAGTGCTCGTCTCGCGAGCCGAAGTCCATATTCTCCGCCCCGCCGTAGGGGCCGTAGACACGGCCTCTTTCAGTCAGACGGAACCCGAACCCGTTGTGGCCGTCGTCGGTGGCCAGTGTCTCGAAGCTCTTGAACTTACCGGGAAGCCCGTCGTCCCCGTCGTCGGCGGCATAGCCCGTCAGTTGAAGGCGCAGCAACTGCGACCCGGACCAAGTGGGGTAGTCCACATCGCTGGATCGAGGATACTGATACAGGCCGTTGACTTGCACGTCGAGCTTGAATTCATGGCAGGCGATTTCAAGTTGGTGCATGATGCTGACGGACAGATCTCGCCGGGCCTGCGCAACGATCTTGCTGACGGCGGGCACGGCCATCAACATCATCATCGTGATGATGAGGATGACGACCGACAGCTCGATCAGCGTGAAGGCGGAGTTATGTCTGGTCGCATGGCGGCGCATCAGTGTCCTCACCAGTTCTTGACATCGTCGGTCGTAAAGAATTCGTTGTCCTTGCCGGGGCCGATCAGCAGGAAATGTCCGTTGTTGATGGCGGGCTTAATGCTTGATCCCCCGCCATAGGACCCGGGGTCGATGCGAGGCTCGACGATCATGGTCTCATACCTCTTGAAGGCTTTTTTTCCTTCAGGGTCTGCGGCGTTGCCGCCGGTGTAGACGTCGTTCTGGGAGTAGTGGAACTGCTTGACCCCCAGGCCTTGGGCGGACATGTAATAGCACAGGGCTCGGGCCTTGGGAAATCCGTCGGAGATCGTCAGGTAGAGCTTCGTGCCGCCGTCGCTGACGATGGTCTTGAGTACGTCGGGGTCGTAGGGGGCATATTTGCTGGTGGGCAGTAGATCGTCGAGTTTACCGTTGTCGAAGACATGGTAAGGGTTGGGATTCCTCTCGTCGTACAGGCCGAACATGTGGGCCGCCAGCACCTGGCTGCCCGTATAAGTGTAGGTCCAGTTGGATGCGGCGGGCTGGCTGTGCTTGAGGTAGTCGTCCTGACCGGGGTACTTGCCGAACTCCTCTTTGAAAACGTTGGCGCCGTTGCTAAGTTCGTTGATGCGGGCAAGGGATCTGGCGGTGTAGACCTGCTGCATGATGGCTGTAATTGTGGGCGTCAGGATCGCCATGAGCAGCCCGATGATGACGATCACGATCAGAAGCTCCGCCAGCGTGAAGGCCCGTCCCCCTCGACGGCGCCGGACATTGTGGATCGTATCGGTGTGCATGGATCACTCATCCTTTCGGCAATGCTTAGCCCTGGAAAGTCTGCAGCATATGGACCATCGGCAGGAACAGTGAGACGACGATAAAGCCCACGATCAGGCCCAGGGTGATGACCATGATCGGCTCGAGCAACGAGACCATGCTCGCGACCATGGTCTCGACTTCGTCGTCGTAGGTGTCGGCGATCTTTTCCAGCATTTCGTCCAGTTCGCCGGTTTCCTCACCGACGTCGATCATGTTGACGACCATCGGCTCGACGATCTTGGCCTGGCGAAGGGGTTCGGCGAAGCTCTCGCCCTCGCGGATGCCGTCGCGGACGCTGATCATCGCGCGGGAGAACACCTCGTTCCCGGCGGTCTCGCGGGTGATGTTCAGGGCTTCGAGGATCGGAACGCCCGCATTGAGCAGCGTGCCCAAGGTCCGGCTGAAACGGGAGACGGACGTCTTGCCGACGATCTGTCCCATGATGGGGATGTGCAGCTTGACCGAATCGACAAAGTATCGCCCCGAGTCGGACATTCGCAGCAGCTTCAAGAGCATGAACATACCGAAGGGGATTGCGAGAATAACGGCCCAGCCGAAGTCCCTGGCGACCCACTTGCTCATGATCATCAGCACCTTGGTCATGGTGGGCAACTGCGTATTCATGTCCGCGAAGATCTTCGTGAACTCGGGGATGACCCAAATCATGATGCCCATCACGATCAGCACGGCGAAGGTGATCACGGCGGCGGGATAGATCATCGCGCCGATCACCTTGCGTCGCAGGGCCTGCATCCGTTCGAGGAACTCCGCCAGGCGTTTGAGGACCACGTCGAGGACGCCGCCAAGCTCACCGGCGCGGATCATGTTGACGAACAAGCGATCGAAGGCCTTGGGGTGTCGCCCCATCGCCTCGGACAGGGGCGTGCCTTCTTCCACTTCGTCGGCGATCAGACGGATTGCCAGCCGCATCGGGCCGGGCTTCTGTTGTTGTTCGAGAATTCGCAGCGACCGCAACACGGGCAGGCCGGCGTCGATGAGCGTCGACAGCTGGCGCGTGAACTGGACCAGCATCTTGGACGGAACTCGGCCGACCCGGCGGGCGCCTCCTCGGCGTTGGGGGCCAGCTGCGCCAGCGCCACGCGGCGCTCGGCGACCGGCCTTTTCCTTGACGTCGATGGGAAACTCGCCTTTTTGGCGAATCTTGGCGATCGCATCTTCGTTATTGGATGCGTCGACCTCGCCCTTGATGGGCTGGCCGACACTGTTCATGGCTTTATAGGTGAATGTCGGCATCGATTGCTCCAAAAGAACATCGGTTAAGTTGCTATATTTCAGGACCTACGGCGACCGGGGAAGGCCGGCCTCCATGTATATTGTAGCGTAAATGGACGCTTTGGCCACTACTGATCCATATCTTCCATGATCGTCTGGTCGACCACCTCTTCGATAGTGGTCCCTCCGTCGAAAATCGCCAGAAGTCCCGTATCCCGCAGGGTCCGCATGCCTCGCTTGCGGGCGGCCTCTCGCAGTTTGCCCGTGCTGGTCCGCTCCATGATCAACTCACGCAGCTCATCGTCGAGGACCATGATTTCAAAGATCGCTTCGCGCCCGCTGTAGCCGGTCGAGCGGCAGAAATCGCATCCGGCTCCGTGGAAGAACGTCTGGTCCTTCACGTCGTCGGGGGTGAGGCCCAGTTCCATCAGCATCTCTTCGGTGGGGTGGAAGGGCTCCTTGCACCGTGTGCATATCTGCCGCACCAGTCGCTGGGCGACGATGGCCTCGAGCGTGGCGGTGACGAGGAAGGGCTCCAGCTGCAGGTCCAGCAGTCGCGCGATGGCCGACGGGGCGTCGTTGGTGTGCAGCGTGCTGAAGACCAAATGGCCCGTCAGGGACGCCTGTACGGCGATCTCGGCGGTCTCCAGGTCGCGAATCTCACCGATCAGAACGATGTCCGGGTCCTGCCGCAGGAACGACCGCAGGGCCCTGGCGAAGGTCAGGCCGATGTCCTCGTTGATCTGCACCTGGATCAGGCCGTCGATATCGTATTCGACGGGGTCCTCTGCGGTGAGGATCTTGACGGCCTCGTCGTTCAGCTCGTTCAGGGCCGAGTAAAGCGTGGTGGTCTTGCCCGAGCCGGTCGGGCCTGTGACGATGATGATGCCATTGGGGCGATGGATCAGCTGCCGCACCATGCGCAGGTCATCTTCACGGGCGCCCAGGCGGTCCAGGTCCAGCGAGACGTTGGACCGGTCCAGGACACGCAGCACGACGCTTTCACCGAACATCGTCGGCAGGACCGACACACGCAGGTCCACCGGTGAGCCGCCCACCTCCAACTCGATTCGCCCGTCCTGCGGCATACGGCGCTCGGCGATGTCGAGGCGGGCCATCACCTTGATGCGCGATGCGATCGCCACGGCGATGCCCTTGGGCGGAGGCAGCATTTCGTACAGCAGGCCGTCGATGCGATAGCGCATCTTGAACTCGTCTTCGAACGGTTCGAAGTGAATGTCCGACGCGCGGTTTCGGATCGCCTCCAGCAGGACCATGTTGACCAGTCGTTTGACAGGGCTGGCGTCGGCCATCTGGCGGATGCTGTCCTCGTCGATACTTTCGGTGCGGACGCCGCCGGGGATCATGGTCAACTCACTGTCGTCGGCCATCTCGTTGATCAGTTCGGCGATGGACTCCGGCTCGACGCCGTAGTACCGCATCAGCGCCTTGTCCAACTGTTCCGCTTCAGTGATCTTGGCGATCACGTTGAACCCCATCAGCATCTTGAGGTCGTCGGTCGCGCGGAAGTTGTCAGGCGAGGCCATCGCGACGGTGAGGGTCTTCGTGTCGTCGTCGTAATCCAGCGGAATGATGTGGTAGGCGTTGGCCATCTGCCCCGGGATAAGCTTGATGACGTCGTCGGAAATGTCGACGGACCCGACGTCCACGAAGTCCATCCCCGCCTGGTGGGCCAGGGCAAGGTTGCGGGTCTTCTCAGTGATCACGTCCAGGTCCACCATGATCTGACCCAGCAGGCCGCCCTTTTCCTTCTGCACCTCGAGGGCTTCGTGGACTTGCGTTCGGGTCACGCGCCCCATTTTCACCAGGACGCGGCCGATGGGTCGGCCGCGAAGGTCGGCAATGTTGACATCTTGTCCGTCTTTGGCCACGACGAAAACTCTCTTGAACGTCTCTTATTTGCGCGGCGGCTGTCCCGGGGCTTCGGGCTCGCCGGCAGGCGCATCCGTATCGAGTAGCCGCCCCTTGCGGTGGGCCTCGATGCGCTCCTGCATCTGCGTGGCGTTGTGACTGTGGTCCATCGCGTCAGGTTCGGCGACCTTGCCCTCGAGGAACAGCCGAAAAATATGGTCGTCCAGCAGCTGCATGTTGTGCTTCTTTCCGGTCTGGATGGACGAGGGAATCCGGAACGTCTTGTTCTCGCGGATCAGGTTCTGGATGGCGTTGGTGACCACCATGAACTCGAACGCGGCGATTCGGCCGCGGGTATCCAAGCGGGGCAGGAGGCTCTGACAGAGGCACGCGATCATCGATCCGGCCAACTGAATGCGGACCTGTTCCTGCTGGTTGACGGGGAACTGGTCGACAATCCGCGTCACCGTGCCCTGGGCGCTGTTGGTGTGCAGCGTGCCGAAGACCAGGTGGCCGGTTTCGGCCGCCCGCAGGGCCGCCTCGATAGTCTCCAGGTCGCGCAGCTCGCCGACGAGGATCACGTCCGGGTCCATTCGTAGCGCACGTCGCAGGGCCTCGGAGAAGCTGGGGACGTCGGCGCCGACTTCACGCTGGTTGACCATCGACTTCTTGTGGGAGTGGTAGTATTCGATGGGATCTTCGATGGTGATGATGTGCTTGTCGAAGTTCTCATTGATGTAGTTGATCATCGTCGCCAGCGTGGTGGTCTTTCCCGATCCGGTTGGTCCGGTAACCAGGAACATGCCGCGAGGGCGGCGACACAAGCTGGTGACGATGGGCGGCAGGCCGATCTCCTCGAAGGTGAACAGCTTCGACGGGATCAGCCGCAGCGTGATGGAGATGTTGCCTTTTTGCTGAAAGACGGCCGTTCGAAAGCGGCCGGCCTCGCCGAACTCAAAGCCGAAGTCCGTGCCGCCCTGTTCCTGCAGTTCCTGCTGGCAGCGGTCGGGAGTGATGGCTCGCATGAGCTTGATTGTGTCTTCGGGCTCGAGGACCTTGGTTTCCAGCGGGCGCAGGCGGCCGTTCAGCCGTAGCGTCGGCGGGCGACCCACGTGCAGATGCAGGTCGCTGGCGCCTTTCTTGATGCAGGTCTCCAGGAGACGGTCGATAAGGATGTCGTTGGCCATGGGGGGTCTCGGGGGGGTTAGTCTTCGCCGGCGAGCTGCTCGGCCTGGGCGACGCGAACGAGTTCGTCGGGGGTGGTGACGCCGGCGGCGACCTTTTGCTTGCCGTCCTCCAGCAGCGTCCGCATGCCGCCCGCGCGGGCCGCCCGGCGAATCTCGCCGACCGGGGCGCGGTTGAACGCCAACTCGCGCGTGGCGCTGTCCATTTCCATCAGTTCAAAAATGCCCTGTCGTCCGCGATAGCCCGTGCCGTTACAGCGATTGCAGCCGCGGCCTCGGTAGACGGTCGTCCGTTGGATTTCGTCGTCGCGAAAGCCCAGCGCCCGCAGGACGCGGCGGTCGGGGTTCGGGTCGGCCTCGCGGCACTCGGTGCAGATTTTTCGGATCAGGCGCTGGGCCATGATGGCCTGAATGCTGCTGGCGACCAGGAACGGCTTGACGCCCATGTCGATCAAACGCGTGATCGCCGACGGCGCGTCGTTGGTGTGCAGGGTCGAAAACACCAAATGGCCGGTCAGGGCGGACTGAATGGCGATCTCGGCGACCTCCATGTCTCGAATCTCGCCAACCAGGATGATGTTCGGCGCCTGACGCAACATGGCGCGAAGAATCCGGGCGAACGACAGGCCGATCTGCTCGTTGATCTGCACCTGATTGATGCCCGTGAAGTTGTACTCGACGGGATCCTCAGCCGTAATGATCTTGCGGTCAGGGCGGTTCAGTTCGTTGATGGCGGCGTACAACGTGGTGGTCTTGCCCGACCCGGTCGGCCCGGCGACCAGGAAGATGCCGTTGGGCCGGCGAATAATGCGGTTGAACCGGTCGACGTCGCTCTGCTCGAATCCCAGCGCCGCAATGCCCAACTGGACGTTCTCTTTCTGAAGAATACGCATCACCACGCTTTCGCCGTGGTAGGAGGGCAGGCAGGAGACGCGGAAGTCCACATCCTCGCCGTTGAGGGTCATTTTGATTCGACCGTCCTGGGGCAGGCGGCGTTCGTCCAGCTTCAGGCCGGCCATCAGCTTCAGCCTCGCCAGCACCGGGCCCTGCATGCGCTTGGGCACGCTGGGCCGCTCGCTGCAGATGCCGTCGATGCGGTAGCGAACGCGAACACGGTCGCTCATGGGCTCGACGTGAATGTCGGACGCCCGCCCGTTGACGGCCTCGCCGATGATCATTGTGACCAGGCGAATGATCGGGGCTGAATCTTCGGTCAGTTCGCCTTCGCCGGTCTGTGCGGCGAGGTCCTGCTCTGTCTGACGCTCGATGTCCAGCACGGCGTCGTCGATGGTTATGTCGCCGCGGACGTACTGGTTGATGTAGGCGCGAACTTTGCTTTTGGAGGCCAGGCAGGGCTCGAGGTCGAGGTTCAAGCGGAACCTCAGCATGTCCAGCGTCTCCAGATCGAGCGGATCGGTGATGATGATCTTCAGGCGGTTGCCCTCTTTGGTCAGGGGCAGCACCTGGTGGTCGCGCATGAGCTTGTCGGGCAGCAGGGGCTCGGTGGGGACCACGACGTTCTTGTCCAGATCGATGTATTCCATGTCGAACTGGCTGGCCATGGCCTTGGTGACGTCTTCCTCATCGACCAATCCCAGCGCGACCAGTGCATCGCCGATTCGCACGCTCTCTTTGTCGGCATGCTCGCCGGCTTCCGCCAGGCCGTCCGCCGTCACAATCCCCCATTCCATCAAGATATCGCCGAGTCTACGCCGCTTCTTCTGGGCCATTAGTCACTCAGGGGGGCCGCTCGTGTGCGCGCCCGATAACGCCATACGAAGTAAAACGTTGGATTGGCCGACGCCGTGGCGTCTTCCTCCCGTCGTGTCGGCCTGCTGGGTATGATCGTTCACGTCCGATAGTATTGTAGCCCGGCCAACTGCTACGGGTCAAGCCACCTTTTGGCTGGCGCCCAGTTGGTTCTAGGATAACGGCTTAAGCTTGTAGCGGCGACGGATGTCCTGGCTGGCCGCCAGCAGGTGACGGTCGCTGGTCAGTATCGCCGACAGATTCCCCGTGGTAATGCCCAAGCACCCGGCGGCCTTGGCGACCTGTCCTTCGGCCGATTCCAGCGCGTCCAGAAGAACCGCCGCCACGGCCCAGAAGCGCTGGTCCTTTCGCCCGACCTCCAGCCGCCGCCGCGCCGTCGCCGCCCGGCCGCGCGGCTGGAACAGGCATTCCGCCAGCACGGGCGGAAGGGGCCCCTCATGTGGCAACGGCCTCCGCAGCCTGCACGCGATGTGCATTCGAAGCCGCCGAATCGCCTGTCGCCGGTTGTCGTGCTGGGACCGCGACTCGGTCGCCTCGGCCGTGATGCCCGTCGGCTCATGACGGAGGCGAACGGCGCTGGAGACCTTGTTGCGATGTTGCCCCCCCGGGCCGGAGGCCTTAAACACCGTCATCCGGCACTGGGCCCAAAATCTCTCGTCGTCGAGCGTCAAACAAACTGGCCGGGTCGGCTCGTCCATAGATGTCGAGCATACCACGAACCCGCCGCCCCTGGCTACGGATCGACGCGGAACGTCCCGTCCAAGGACAGGCAGAGGGATTGTCAAAAACGCCCATTCCGTGTTATAATGGGTTGTGCAACTCCGGTGCGGGCCGCACAATGCCCTCCAGCGACGCAGGTCTGTGGTCGCCTGCTGCGTGCGGTGAGGTATAGATTCGCCCGGAACTGTTTCGGGAGACAGGTAGGCGGCATGGCAAGAAACGAATGGATCGACGCGGAGCAGCGGGTCGACCGCGCCCGGGATCTGTATGAGCAGGGGCAGCTAGCCGAGGCGGCGGCCGAACTGCGCGCGGCCCTGGCGGCCCAGCCGGACCAGGCGGCGTGGCACTTCAATCTTGCGCTGACGCTGGAAGCGATGGAAGACTGCACCGAAGCCATCGCCAGCTTCCATGCGGCGCTGGAGTTGGATGGCGAGGATGTGGAGTGCCTCAACTGTCTGGCTGCCTGTCTGGCCCATCTCGGCCGTTACCCCGAAGCGCTGGACTGCTACGCTCGGATCGATGCGGTGGACGACGATTATGAACCTTCCTACTGCAATCGGATCGCCACCTACACCGAGCTGGGCAACCACGAGCAGGCCGAGGTTATGTTCTACCGCGCTCGCCAGATCACCGACGACTGCCCCGTGTGCAGCTACAACATCGGCAACAGCCTGTACGTTCGCGGCCTGGTCGATCGAGCGATTCTCTGCTGGCAGGAGGTGCTGCAACTTCAGCCGGACCATCCGACCGCTCACGGCCGTCTCGCCGACGCCTATTGGCGTCAGGGCGAGCGCGAACTGGCCTGCCAGCACTTCCAGGCGCAGCTTGGCGTCGACCCCGACGACGCCGAGACGTTGCTGGACTATGGTGATTTGTTGATGGATCTGGGCCGCTATGAGTGGGCCCGGCGGCGGTACGCCCAGGCGGCCAAGCTATCTCCGACCGATGCCGACGTGTACGTTTCACTGGGTGAGTTGGCGATGAAGTCCAGCGACGCTGATGAGGCCGAGCGATGGTTTCAAACGGCCGTCACCTTCTGTGAGAAACGCCCGCGCGCTCGCATCCGGCTGGCGCAGCTGCTGCTGAAACGCCACGACGTTGCTCAAGCAGCCAAGCACTTGACCTTGGCGCTGAAGAACTGCTCCGACGATCCGAAGCTTCTGGAGGAGGCCGGCCAGGTCCTGATGGACGCCCAGTTGACCCATCAGGCTCACCGCGTGTTGGGCCGCCTTGCCGAACTATGCCCCAACAACGCCGTCGTTCACCATAACCTGGCGGTGACGTGCTTCCGGCTGCGGCGCCTGGACGAGGGGGTCCGGCATTGTCGCCGCGCGCTTCGCATTCGGCCCAACTACCCGCTGGCGCTGCGGAATCTGGCGATCGCCCACATGAGGCTTGGCCGGCTCGACCGGGCGCGCTGCTATGTGGCCCGGGCGCTGCGCCTGGTCCCTGCCAGCGGCGCGCTGCAGGGCCTGCAGAGGCGACTGGCCAGGCGCGTGCCCTGGTGGCGGCAGCTCTGGCGGCGTTTCGGGCTGCGGCGGCGATCGGACAGCAAGTAGACGCGTCGAGGCGGGCACACGTGCGGCTGTCAGACGGACTGCAGAGGCAGATCGGACAGACCATGTGGACCATCCTTGTCAGCGAACCCCTGAACGACGAACCCCTCGCCTATCTCGCCGCCCACGGCCGGGTCATTCGGTGCGGACCCGAGGAGGTCGCCGCCCACATCGCTGATGCCGACGCCCTGATCGTTCGGACCTACACGCAAGTCGATGAGGCGCTGCTGGAGGCGGCGGAGCGACTCAAGGTCGTCGGCAGGGCGGGGGTTGCCCTGGACAACATCGACGTCGCCGCCTGCGGCAAGCGGGGCATCGAGGTCGTCCACACCCCCGCGGCCAACACGCTGGCCGTGGTCGACTACACGATCCACCAGATCATTGAGATGAACCGGCGGTTCTGGCCGATGGAGGAGGCGACCACGCCGGAGGCGTTTCACGCCGCCCGCAAGCAATCGTTCGGACGGTTCCTCGCCGAGATGACGCTCGGGATCGTCGGATGCGGGCGGATTGGCAGCCGTGTCGGACGGGCGGCCGCGGGGCTGGGCATGACGGTCCTTTATAACGACATTCGCCCGATCGAGTTGGACTACCCCGCGCGCGAGGTCGACAAGCCAACGCTTTACGCCGAAAGCGACGTCGTCACGCTGCACGTGCCGCTGACGGATCTGACGACCAGGTTGATCGACGCCGACGCGCTGAAGCAGTTCAAGCCCGGCTCGCAACTGATCAATGCGGCGCGTGGGGGGTGCGTCAACGCCTTCGACGTCGCTGCCGCGCTGCAGAAGGGGCAGCTATCGGCCGTTGCCATCGATTGCCACGACCCCGAACCCCCGCCGGCGGACTATCCGCTGTTCGGCCTTGCCGGGGCAATCCTGACGCCCCACGTGGCCGCTCGCGTGCCGGCTGCGATGGCGGCGATGTGCGATGTGGTCTACGACGTCGTCCGCGTCTTGGCGGGCCAATCGCCCGAGTATCCCGCCCCGCAGGACTAGACGGGCGCCCAGGCCACCGTTGACACCCGATTCCATCCGTCTATAATGGCTTCAGACTAATGCTACTGGTATGATTTGTGCCGATAGTAGGGTAATAGCGGTCTTGTAACCGGCCGCTGTACAAGTGATTGCACTCGGCCGACCAACGGCGCCCGCGCGACCAGTGCGAGGCGCACAAAGGCAGGGACGACCATGACGATGCACCGACGACGACGTTTGGCGACAACGCTGTTGGTATTGGCCGCTTTGCTGACGACCTCAGCGGCAGTTTGGGCTCAGGAATCGGCCTCGCCGGCCGGCAAAGGCGCCTCCGATCTGTGGGACGATTTCGTCTACTATGTGAAGATCGCCAGACCCGAGCTGGCCAAGAGCTTCGCCCGGGCTCTGCTCGATTCCGGCACCCCGGCCAAGGAGGTCTACAAGCTCTCCTCGGCGACCGATGACGTGGAACTGCTGCTGAACCGCGCCGAGCGAATGCCGCAGATGAAGCCCCTCGTGGACCGGCTGCGGGAAACGATCGACACCGGCTACGAGCAGATGCGCGAAGACCCCACCGAAATCGCTGCATCGATCGCCAAGCTCACCGAAGGCGCGCGGGCGTATACCATTGCCCGCAAGCGGCTGATCGACAGTGGCGAGTTCGCCTTGCCGCAGATGATCCAGAAACTCACCGACGCCGACACCAAGCCGCAGCTCAAGGAACGGATCATTTCGGTCCTGCCCCATATGGGCCGCGGTGCGGTCAGGCCGTTGTCGGTTGCGCTGCAGACCACCGACGATAAGCTTCTGAATATCCTGGTCGACGTGCTGAAGCAGATCAAGTACCCCCACGCCGTCCCCCGGTTGCGGGAGCTGTATGAGACCCGTGAGCTTCTGCCGGCTACGAAAGAGGCCGTCGCCCGGACGATCGTGGAGTGCGCCGGGCCCGAGGCGCTCGAAAAGCCCCTCGCCTCGCTGTTCTACGAAGCGGCGCTGGGCTACTATAACCGCAACGAATCGCTCCTTGCCGACCCGCGTTGGTCGAAGGCGAACGTGTGGGCATGGAAGGAAGGGCTGGGCCTGGAGTTCCACAAGGTTCCGCGCGAAATTTTCTGCGACCTTTATGCCATGCGGATGAGCCGTCTGACGCTGGTCCACGATCCGCAGTTCTACCCGGCCGTTTCGCTGTGGCTGGCGGCGACGATCCGCAAGGAAGCCAATCTGCCCGCCGGTTCGACCGACCCCCTGCACGGTGACGATCAGCCTCTCGCGGCGTACTACGTTCGTGCGGCGGGCGCCCGCTACGGGCAGCAGGTCCTGGCCAGGGCGATGAGCGACTACGATGCCCGCGTCGCCGTCGCCGCCATTAAGGCGCTGGCGGACACCGCCGGGGCGAAGAGCCTCGTGATCCCGATCCCCGGCGGCGCCCAGCCGCTGGTCGAGGCGCTGACCTATCCCGACCGTCAGGTCCGGTATTTGGCGGCCGTCTCGTTGGCCAACGCCCTGCCCGACAAGCGATTTGTGGGCTCACCGCTGGTGCTGTCGGTGCTGAACGAGGCCCTTCGCCAGCGCGGACAGAAGACGGCCCTGTTGATCGCTGCCGAGGATGAGCAGCGCAACGTGCTTAAGGACGGTCTGCGATCGATGGGCTTTGAGGTCCTCGACGTGCCCTCGCCCGACAAGGCCATCGTCGCCGGCGTGACCGCCGGTGGCGTGGATCTGGTCATGCTCACAGCCAAGCCGTCGGCGTTCAATGTGTTGCCCCTGCTGCGTCAGGAGCCGATCTTTGCGGCGACCCCCGTGGTTGTTTCCTCGCCGCTGAGCGACGATCTGCGGGACCTGGCCAAGAAGGACGAACGCGTCGTCTTGATGGGGTCCGACACAGGCATGGCTGCGATCACCAAGTCGATCGAGTCGGCCGTCGGCCTGGTCGCCGGCGAGCCCTTCAGAGGGGAGGACGTGACGACCTGGGCCGTTCGGGCCGCCGACGCCGTCTATCACCTGGGCCTGACCGCCAACGGGACCTTCGACATCGAACGGGCCCGGTTGGCTCTGGCTGGGGCGCTGATGGCGGATGAGCCCAGCGTCCGCGTCGCGTCGGCCAGGGCACTGGCCGTGCTCCCCTCGGCTGCGGCGCAGCAAGCGATCCTGGCCTTGGCCACCGACCCGGCGGCCGATATACCGATCCGCGTGTCGGGCCTGGGCTCGCTGGCCGCTTCGGTGCGGCGGTTCGGCAACCAGCTCAATGACGCCCACGCTAAGGCGATCCTTGCGATCGTTACCGGCAACGACCCACAGGACTTGCGTCAGGCCGCCGCCCAGGTACTGGGGGCGATGAACCTGCCGAGCGAGCAGGTCCGGCCGCTGATTCTCCAGACGGTCGGGCACGACTAGCCGGTCGGCCGGCTTTTTTGTGGGTTGAGGGGGGGGGAATTCCTGGCGGCTGGATTAGCCTCGCCCGCCCGCGAATCCTAACCTACTGCTAGAGAGTGGATTGAGGGAGTTGATTGCTCGAAGACCCCCGCAGGGAGAACCCTATGCCCAGCCACTTAGCAAGACAGCAGCATCAACGGATAACGACGACGGTTGTGATGGGTTTGACGGCGATTGCGGCGGCATTGGGTGCGTGGATGCTGTTCTCAGCCGGGCACGGGGCTGTCGCGGTCGGCCTGGCCCTGATCGGAGGGATAACGATCGGGTGGACGACGTGGTGGATTCGCCAGGCTTTCACACACGCCGACGGCCTCTATGTCGCCCTTCAGATCGCTGCCGAGGGGTCTGAGCGACACTGCATCGAGATGCTCCAAAAGATCATCCAGTTTGTCGAAGAACGCGACGAGTACTGGAAAGGTCACAGCGACCGTGTCGGCCGCATGGCCGAGCAGATTGGCCAGCGGATGGACCTGCCCGATCTCCAGTGCCGTCAACTGAACCAGGCGGGCCAGTTGCACGACATCGGCCTATTGGCCATCCCCGAGGCGGCCCGGCCGGGCAAATTCAGCTCCGAGCAGTTCCGGGCGATGACCAAGCACAGCGAAATCTCCTACGAACTGCTCAAGCCTCTTCAGACGACGCATGCGATCCTGCCTGCCGTTCGCCATCACCACGAGCGGATGAACGGCACGGGGTATCCCGATGGGCTGGCGGGGGAGAGGATCCCCCTGGACGCTCGCATTCTGGCGGTCGCCGATTCCTTTGACGCCATGACGCACGATCGCCCCCATCGCCAGGCCATGACGGCTCTTCAGGCACTGGGCGAGCTTCGCCGCTGCACGCCTGCCGGGTACGATCCGGCGTGTGTGGATGCACTGGCGGCGCTGCTGCACGTGGATGTGATGGAAATGGCCGACCAGCCGGCTGACATCACAAACTCGGCTGGGATGGCCGCCTAGTCAGGACTCCGCGGGCTCGGCGGGCCCGGGCCCGCCTGGACTCTCAGGCGCCTTTGGCGAATCCTTTGGCGAATCCTTCGGATGTGGGGGACGACGATTGGCCAGAGATTCGACCTTCCCACTGGGCCGTTGACCGGCCTCGGCTTCGCGCTTGATGGCCTCGTAGATTTCCTTGCGGTGCACGGAGATGTGCGGCGGAGCCGTGATCCCCAGACGAACCTTATCCCCCCGGACGTCGACGATCGTAATGACGATGTCGTCGCCAATGATGATTGACTCATCACGTTGTCGGGACAGCACGAGCATCTGCTGCTCCTTACTATGGAGACGCTCGGCGGGGCTTGGACGTGATCGAAGCCCAACACGACGCCCCTTCATCTGCACGGAACCTGGCTTCTTACATTGTATCGACACAACGGGGGGCAAACTGAACCCCTATTCTCCGATCGCTTAAGTTGTTAGAAAGAGGGTGGCACGGGCCGATTAGAGGCGGCGGCCCTCCCTCAATCCGGGCCAGGCCCCCGTAGGGCAGGACCCCTTATCGCAGGAAGTGTCGAGGGCGGCACACTCTCGCGATGAGCCCGGGACAAGGCTCTTGGCGGGGCCGGGACGGCCAGACCGATCGTTGTGCGTGGGCTTCTACTTGGGCTCTGGCGCGGTGGACGTGGCAAAGATCTCATCGGGGTCGAGGTGCGGGGGCGCCTTCATCCAGTCGTATCCGTTGGCCGCCAGGTTGTAGCCGGTGTCGAAGAGCTGCTTCATCTTGACGGGGTCAAAGTCGAGTATGGTCACCGCCGGCTCGTAGCCCTGGGGAATGGCGGCCATGTTGAAGTCAAATCCATAGCGATGGGTCAGCACATACATCCGGTACAGGCTGGAGTTGACCCTCATCCGCAGCAGATGCTGGATCGTGGCGGCCGCGATGGACAAGGTCCTGGGCTCCAGCGCCGTTCGACTTTCGGACCGGCCGACCTCGCCGTTGATGATGATGTAGAGATTGGCCTGGGCCTTCGACTTGGTTAAGCCAACCTGTTTCAGCGTGTCTTCAAAGTCCAACAGGAAGCCCCTGAAGAACGCCTGGGCGTAGGTTGCGCCGTCCCCGTGCATCTCGTAATAGGTCTTCCCCCCAGCCTCGACCGGGAAGTACACCGGCGGCAGAAACACCTGGGTCGAGCAGGACGCCAGCAGAACGTCACGATATCGCTGCAAGGCGTCGGGCCGGCCACTGGATGCGATCTTGCCCATGTCCCAGATGACGAACTGGTTGGTGTCCATATTCATCGTGCCGATGAACAGGCGTCGGCCCTTGGCGTGCTCGGCGGCGACGTGCTCGAGCTCGTCCTGTGTCATGTACTTGGCAATCAGCCTGCGGAGCGGCGCCGAGTCGTACAGGGAATCGCTGACCAGGCCGGTAACGGCCTGGCGGCGCGTGTAGATGTCGTCACTGGTGTAGGCGGTGAAGATCTCCCGGAGCATCGGATCGTAATCCGAGCCGAGAAAGGCCTGCGTCGCTTGGAGGGATCCCGTGCTGACGCCGGTGACGACCTTGAACGTCGGGCGTTGGCCGCTCGCCGACCAGCCGGACAGGAGCCCCGCTCCGAACGCCCCTTTGGCCCCGCCCCCCGACAGCGCCAACAGATTGTACGTTCGCACGCCGTCACGATCGGGATCGAAGGCATGCGGAGCTTCGTCCAGGATCGATTGCATGATGCTCGGCAGGAAGCCCAGGGCGGGCGGGGAGTCAGCGTCGGCCGGCAGTGACGGCGGCCAAGGCAGCCGCACGCGCTCGCGATCAGTATCCAGGTGGCCTTCAAGTCGAGCCCGGATCAACGCGACGAGGTCCGGCAGGGGCCCCTGTGAGGGTGTGGTCTCACTGTCATCCGGCGAAGATGACGAGCCGGAAGCCTGCCACTGCGAAGGATCCAGGGCGCCCCAAGGCATGGCGACGGGTTGTTGCTCGGGTGGAGCGTCGGGTCGCTTGTCCCCCGAGGACAAAATCACTCCGACACCGGCCGCTTCGATCAGCAACACCGCCACCGCGCCCAGAACGAACCAGCCCAGTTTCTTTCGCCTGTTCATGTGCATCTCTCCAAGAAATGTCCGCTCACCCCATTCTAGAAACTCTCGCCAACATTGCCACCCCCCATACAGCCACGACTCGGCCTCCCTCCCCGACAACGAGGCTAGCGTCCTTCTATTTCCCCGAGAGTCGATTCTGATATCGTGTCCTACAAGTTCCTGGTATCAGGCTCCCATCGGTGGTGTCCACCGATGACCATAAATGGTCTTCTGCGACCATCCTCTCGAAGCTTAAGAAAGCGTTTGCCCGATTTGGCATACTTGTTCCCGCACCGGCATTTCCAGACGAGGTTTCCGCTATGGCAGCCAACGAGCCGATAGTCGTTCCAATGGCATTGTCCATCTTCGCAAACAGGACGCGGGGGGCGGCGACTGTGCAGTGTCGACTGGATGAGAGTCAATATCCCCACGAGGCAGAGGTAGATGACGATCACCAGCGAAATGCCGATGTATTCGCCGAGCCCCCATATCTCCGCCATAAGGGCCGCAATGATGAAAGCACAAATCGCTGTCAGTAGTACCAAGGCCATGTTTATTATGCTCATGGGGTCTCGTCCTCGATGTGGGATCGCGATAACGACAACCAGGGACAGTGGCCCTGTCTTGCGCCAGTCGATATTCGGCTATTTGTTCCGAAATGTCTCAATCCACCGTACCCACGCCTTCATGCTGCGCCCTACGGGCTATCTCCCGTCTGCTCGGGCTTTGTCGTTCGGCCGAAGTAGCGTTGGTAGGCTAGGGACGAGCCGATCAGCACCAACCCCGTCGCCAGGAAGGACAGGATTCGCCAGACGGTCTCGACGTCGGCCATGTCGACCAGCAGCACCTTGCCCAGCGTGATCGCCAGCAGCGCCAGCGCGAGGTAGCGACTCGGCGTGTGGCGGACGAGCAGGCCGGTGACCAGCAGCGCGATCGCGCAGGCCGCCCACCATACCGAGTAGGCCATGTTCCGGGCCTGGTCGACGGCTTGGGCGGACCGGGCCTGCCAGATCGCAAATGTGCGGTCGATCTCAAAGCTGCCGGTCCACACGACCAGGATCGCCGCCAGCAGCGCCAGCACCGTGGCGAAGGCGGCTGGCTGGGGCCAGATGTTGCGCCGGCGGGCGAGACAGCGCGACCATATCAGCGCGCCGACGGCCAGCACCAGCCCCAGCGCCGACTGCCAGTTGAGGACGATCTGGCGGGCAACATCCGGCCCGTCGGCTAGGCGGAGGTAGAGCGTGTTGTGCAGGAAGAACCTGCCCATCACCACGACCAATGCGAGCGTGGCCAGAAGGGCGTAGGTGTTGCGGCGCTGCGCCACGGCCACCGCGCCTGCACCGGCTGGGACGATCAGCCACCACCACGTAGCGGTGATGGCGGGCAGTTGCGTGCTCGTCTGCGACGCCCAGACAGCGACGGCGGCACAGACGATCACGAGCGCCAGCGCCTTCTCGATGGCCTCATCCCAAATCGCCGCGCCCGCTCGCAGGATGCCGGCCGACAGCACCGCGCCGGCCGCCAGGGCCGCCGCCGAGAGCATGGCCGTGTTGATCCCCACGCCGGCTAGCGTCACCAGGACCTCCCCGACCGCCTCGGCCTGCAAATCGATCGCCAGGAAGTGCAACCACGCCAGCATCAGCATCACGGTCGACTTGACCAGCAGCATCCTCTCCTTGAGCCGCCTCGCCAGCAGCATGGCCACCGCCGCCTGGGCCGACCACGCCACCGTCACCGATATCTCATCCAGCGCCATCGGCGCCACGAACGCCGCCAGCACCAGCCCCTGCCCCAGATAGGCGTAACTCAGCACGGAGCGGTCGGTGAGCTTTCGCAGCGCGATCGCGGCGATAATGGCGGCTGCCGACAGGCCGGCGGTGTAAACGGCGACGCCCCAGTCCGGCAGCACGTTATCCAGCAGTCGCCACGTGGCTGCGAACATGGCGGCTGTGGCGAGCGTGGCGAGGGTGGCGTTGTATTTCCGCAGCGCGGCCGACAGCTCCCATCGCAATCGGGCCAGCACGTCGGCGGTGAACAGGCCGAACAGCACCCACGCCCACGTCGCGAACAACCATGGGCGGGGGGACACGGGTATCGTGTCGAGCAACTGATCTGCCGCCAGGCCCAGGAAGCACACAGCCGTCCACGCCAGCGCCGCCGCTCGCGGCCAATCCCACCGCATGCGCCAGCCCATCGCCAGCAGGATACCATTGATCGCCAGCACGTGGCCGAATGCGGCCGAGTCGGTAAACTCCAACGCGCCGGCCGTCCATAGCACCAGCAGGCCCGCTGCGGCTGTGACCAGAAAACTGTCCGGCCTCTTCGTCGCCATCGCCACGCGCGGCAGGGCCCGGATGATCGCGTCAGCTACGAACAGGCCGAACACCACCCACCCCCACATCGCGTAGAACGCCGACTGATCGCCCGACAGACCGTTGAAGAGCCACGAGCCGATACTGACGTGCAGGAAGCACAGCACCGACCACACCAGCACCGATACCCGCGGCCACGTCCATCGCCGCAGCAGGCACACCCCCAGGACGATCACGTTCAGGGAGGCTAGGCTGGCCAGCATCGCCGGGTTGGTCAGGCCGACATCGCCCACCACCCACAGCAGCCCACTGCCGGCGGCGATCAGGATGCGCGCGTCCAGCTTGGGCGTGAGCGCCCGGCGAAAGCGGATGACGACGTCGGCGACGAAAATGGCGAACAGCACCCACCCCCACGTCGCCAGGGGCGACCAGGATGTTTCGACGCCCGCGTAGTCTTGGCCGACCATGGCCAGCCACTTCGCGAAGCACAGAATCGTCCACACCAGGACCACCGGACGGACCCGCGACCAGTTCCGCCACCAGCAGATCCCCAGGATCAGCACGTTCAGCGCCAGCAGGTTGCCATACAGCGCCGGGGCAGTCTGAGCCGTCGCAGCCAGTAACCACGCCAGCAGCGCCCCGGCGATAGCCGTCAGCCCCATGCCAAGCTCGTCGACCGCGCGGTCGGCCCGCGTGGCCGCTACGGCGTAAACAACAAACGGTGCAAGAAGCAGCCAGCCAAAGAAAACCGTCTGCGCGAATACGTCCGCAACGTAGAACGCATGATACCAGCCGACAAACACGATGACGGTCCCCAGCAGCGATAGCGGTGCGAGCACCTGCCAACGATTCATGTAGGCGACCACCAGGAAACCGATGGCGGCGACCGCCAGGTAGATCATCAGGGCCACCTGTTGGTTGGTCCCGGTGCTGAGCAGGATGGGGGTGAGGTACGCGCCGATCTGGGCGAGAATGGCGGTGGCCAGCATCCCGCTGCGAAGCGACAGCCCCACGCCGATGGCGGTAACCGCGCACATCAGTCCAAAGGCGACGGGCGTGGGGATGAGGTCGTAGAAGTTCGGGCTGGCGGTGTAGGCGGCTGCGTAGAGCAGCGCGACCCCGCCGCCGGTGATGGCGGCTGAGAAGATTTTCATCGCCTTGCGGAATGCCCACTCGCCGGCAGCGATCAGCAGCAGGCCGAAGCCGCCGACCATCAGCACGCGAACGGCCTCGCCGATCCACCCCTGGTCCACGGCGTACTGGAAGAAGAACACCGCCGCCACCAACAACACCACCACACCAATCCGTCCCAACCAACCAGTCCCCACACGCTGCTCGAATGACAGCCGAGCCGCGGCCGTCCGTGCGGCAACACGCTCGGCCTCCACCGGAGACTCCTTGGCAGGCGGCGCCTCGAAAATCAACCCGGCCGGTATCGGTGGCGACTCGACGGACTCGTCGTCAACGGACGGCTCGCCAAGGAACGCGGAGCTCGCATCCGGCTGGTCGGTCACCTCAGGTCGGCCGGCAATCTCCCTCAGCTCACCCTCGGCCGCCTCCATCCGGCGGCGCAGCTCGGCCAGCTCATCCTGAAGCTTCCTGACGTCATCACGCTGGGTCTCACCCATGCCAATGCCCCTATATCCTTATTTGTGGGGGACATTGTCAGGGCGCGCATCGCGATTGGCAAGGCCCTGACGGCAAGGATCGACGCCGCCACACGACGTTTTGGTCGTCAGTCGGCGCCTTGGCGGCGATTGCCGAAGTCCATGTCCTCGACGATCTCGCCAGGCGCCGGCTCTATGAATCCAAGCATGTCCAGCAGGATGGACACCGAGGTGGCGGGGGGGATCTCTGTTTCCGTGCCGTCGGGGCCTACGATGGCTTGGTACGCCGCAGCGCCACTCACGTGACGTGCCGTCAACAGCAGTTTGCCCGGCCTGTGGCGTTCAGTGATCTGCACCCAAAGATCACTGAAATTATCCTTCGCGAACGCCTCATCAGGCGGGGCATCGTCGATGATGAACCAATAGACGTTCTCGTCCTTCCCGGGAGTGTAGGCCACGAGGGCCTTCGGGGCCCTCACGCGACCGGGGCGCCACACGTTCGTGTAGTAGTCATCGTTCATCTTCCAGACGGCCGGCCGTGGGGGATCTATGTCCAGCCAGTCGCTCTCGTCCCAGACAGGCTCCATGCCGAATGGGTCCACGTGCCAGTCGTTGCCGCGATAGACTATGTGGAACTTGATATCCGGCAGCGAAATCGCCGGGCCGGCAGTCTGTCTCCAGTTAGCCGGCGGGACCTGCCGGATTTCGTAGACTCGTGGCGCGACGGCTTGGAGGCTATACAGTCCAGCTTCAGTTTCCGGGTCGATGGCGCCATCCCCGTTCAGGTCGCGGCTGGCCGTTGCGGTCCTGCCAACGACTGCCCGGGCCGTTTGGTCGACCAGCTCGACCGTCCAGCCGTCCAAGCCAGGCTCACCGGCATCTCGTACCCCGTCGCCATCGAGGTCCTCCCAGACCTGTCCGCGGATCTCCGCCGGGTTTGCGAAGGCCACGCCGAAGTCCTGGCCCGCCACGTCCGGATCGCCCGAGACAAGTGCTAGCGACAGGTTGCCGGACTGAGATGTCCTGGTCCAGCGCGGCCGAAGGACCAATCGCACTTCATAGTCGCCCCCCAGCAGATCGGTAAAGCTGTACTGGCCCGTTTCCGTTGCCAGGTCGATCGCGCCGTCTTGGTCCAGGTCGACACTGGCCGTGACGGTCGTCATGACGTTCTCCCCCGTCCCTGCGTCCAGCAGTTCTACTCGCCACCCGTCCAGGCCGCGCTGCCCGGAGCCGCCCAGGCTGTCGCCATCGCTGTCCCAGAAGACTCGGCCACTGACATCCACTGTCTCCGCAACGCCGAACGCCACCCCGGTTACACTGCCATTTGCCGGCACGTCCACGATGGTCGGCCGGGGCCTAGGACCCCGTCCAAGCACCACCACGGTGTCGGACTCACTTGCCGCGTAGATGTTGTGATCATCCCCGCTGATGGTGGCGGCGAAAGGGAGCCACTGCTCGTCACCATCGTTGCCTTCTTTGCGGACGACCTGAACAAAGGTCAATTTGCCAGTGGTAGCATCGCGATCGAAAACTGCAACGGCGGCATCATAGTAACCGGCTCCGTAGACGTGGGCGCCGTCACTGCTTACGATCACCGAAAAGGGACGTTCCAGTCCGTCAACGCCAGCGACGCCGTCCTGGACTATCTGGCGAAAGCTCAGCTTGCCCGTAGCTGGGTCACGAGAGAATGCCGCGATGCTGTTATCGTCGCCGCCGGCCACGTACACATTGGCGTCATCGCTGCTCACAGCCACTGCTGTAGGCGCACCTAGTCCCTTGACACCATTGACGCCCTCCCAGATCGCCTGGATGAAGCTCAACTCCCCCGTAGCGGCATCACGACCGAAAACTGCAACCGTAAACCCGTCCTGCCCAACCACGTAGATGTGATCGCCGTTGTTGCTGATGGCCGCCCTGTTGGGGCCCGTCGATCTTGTGCATGTAGCCAGGCCTTCCACGCCGTTGACGCCATCGCGGACAACTTGGACGAAGCGCAGCTCGCCAGTAGCTGCATCACGTTCAAAGACCACAATCGTGCCATCCTCTTTGCCGGCTGCGACATACACGTGTGCGCCGTCGCTGCTGGCGATTACCGACCGGGCGCCGGCGAGCCCATCGACTCCATCGGCGCCATCACGAACAACCTGGACAAGGGTGAGCTGTCCAGTCTCCGCATCTCGCCGAAAGACGCCGACGGTGCCCCAGGGGGCGGCGGAGTAAACGTTGGCGCCGTCGCCAGAGACGGTGACCCCGTAGACTCCGCCAAACCCACCTGCTTCAAGGGAGTTGCCTCTGATGACCTGAATGAAGCGAAGCTCTCCGGTAGAGAGATTGCGAGCGAAGACGACAATGGCGTTATCCCGGGCGCCCGCCACGTAGACGTTGGCGCCATCGCCGGTCACGGTTACCGATACTGGGCCGTGCAAGCCGTCGACGCCATCTACGCCGTTCTTGATCAACTGCACTTCCCTAAGTTCCCCGGTCACGATAGCTGGCGCCGTGCTGGCCCAGCCGGCCTGTAGGGCGGGGCGCACCTCGTAGCTTCCGATGGGCACCTTCTTGAATGAGTACCGTCCGGTTTGCGCCTGTGGGCCGGCCGTGTCGTCGGCGTCTGAGGCGTCACCGGCAGTGACCTGCGTATCGACAACGGCCCCGCTTACGGCGTCGACCAGCTCCACCGTCCAGCCGGCCAGGCCGGGCTCGTCGACGTCATGGACGTTGTCCCCGTCGACGTCCGCCCAGACGAGTCCTTCAACCGTACCGTAGGCGACGTTGCCGAAGTCGAGCGAGGCGGCGTCCTTCCTGCCTAGACTCAATGGTGCATCATACCACCCGGGACGGCGCGGGAGCGTCCGCGCCCAGCCGTCCTGCGGCGGCGCGCTGACTTCGTAATCATCGGGCGCAAGATCGCGAAACTCGTAAACGCCCGTTTCGCTGTCGGGGTCGATCCATCCATCCGAGTTCAGGTCGATACTGGCTGTGGTCCGCGTGGCTACGACGGTCTGGCTTGCAGCGTCCATCAGCTCCACGGTCCAGCCGTTTAGGCCGAACTCGCCTGCATCACGCTGACCGTTAGTGTTGCGGTCCGCAAACACCCGCCCGGATATGCTGCCGGGCACAAAGGCGCGGGCTGTGGGTGTTTCCTTGACACAGCCGTAGTAGCCGTCATCACCCCAACTGTAGATGGTCCCATCGGCCCTGAGCGCCAGGCTGTGGCGTGGCCCTGTGGCAATGGCGACGTACCCGGGTTCCAGGGGAGAAGACGTCCCGCTCGATAGCCCCCACTGCTCGACGCGTCCGTTGAGAGTAAGGACAAGGCTGTGGAGGCCATCTGCCGCGATGGCCGTGAAGTCGCTACCAGGGGGCGTGTAGGTTATGGACGTGCCAGTGGGGCCCTCACCGCCCCAACTGACCAGATCCCCATCGGCCGTGAGGGCGAAGCTGTGGTAGAGGCCTGCTGCGATGGCCGCAAAGCCGCCGCCAGTGGGTGTGTTGCTTACCTGCTTGGCATCGTCCTTGCCCCAACTGACGATACGCCCGTCGGCCGTGAGCGCGAGGCTGTGATCGTCGCCCGCGGCGATGGCCGTGAAGCCGGCGTCAGCTGGTGTGTCACTTACCTGGTTGTCCTCATCCTTGCCCCAACTGACTATGTGCCCGTCGGCCGTGAGTGCGACGCTGTGATCCTTGCCCGCGGCGATGGCCGCAAAGCCGGCGTCGGTTGGTGTGTCGCTGACCTGGCCGAACTCGTCGTTGCCCCAACTGACGATTCGCCCGTCTGCCGTAAGCGCCAAAGCATGTCTCCTGCCGGCCGCTATGGCTGTGAAACCGCTCGTTGTGGGCGTGGCCTCAGACCCCAATCCCCAACCGACGATGAACCCATCGGCGGTAAGCGCGAGGCTCTGACCGTAACCGGCCGCTATGGCCACGAATTGGCTCGTTCTTGGCGTCGCGGTGACGTTGGCATCGCGCCACTCGCCCCAACTGACAATGTGGCCCTCAGCCGTGAGCGCGAGGGCGTGCTCGTCGCCTATCGCAATGGCCACAAAACCGCTGGCCGTAGGCGCGCTCCCGAACGTGCGGCTGTTCTTGCCCCAGACCACGATGGAGCCGTCGGCTGTGAGCGCCAGACTGTTGTCCTTGCCGGCCGCGATCGCCGTAAAGCCGCCGCCAGTGGGTGTGTTGCTTACCTGCTTCTCATCATCCTTGCCCCAACTGACAATATGCCCGTCGGCGGTGAGCGCCAGACTGTTGTCATGGTCGGCCGCGATCGCCGTGAAGCCACCCCCAGTAGGGGCGTCGCTTACCTGGCCGGACTCGTCGTCGCCCCAACTGACAATGTGCCCGTCAGCCGTGAGCGCCAGGACATGTCGGCTGCCGGCCGCGATGGCCGTAAAGCCGCTGCCGGCGGGTATGTCACTGACCTGGCCGTATGGATCCTCGCTCCAGAGCCAGCCGACGATGCGCCCATCGGCCGCAAGGGCGAGGCCGCAGTAGTCGCCCGCCGCGATGGCCGTGAAGCCCCTGGCCCTGGGCATGGCGCGGGGTGTTCGGCCGTCACCCCAACTGATAATACGCCCGTCGGCCGCGAGGCCCAGGCAACGCTTGTAGCCTCCGGCAATGGCCGTGATGCCTCCGATTATGGGCGTGTTGTTGACCAGGGGGGATTGGGCGCCCCAACTGACGATGTGCCCATCGGCCGTAAGGGCGAAGCTGTGCTCCGCACTCGCCGCGATAGCCGTGAAGCCGTCCGGCGTGAGCGACTGGTCGTCCTCGCCGCCCATGGCCGTGGCGGCAGCGGCGAGGCAAACGATAGCAATGACAGACAAGCGATGACACATGGCTGTCTCCCGTCTCTGTGTGACCCCTCTATGCTTGCGACAACGTGTTAACTGACATTTCCCATATGGGCTCTGTCAGCCTGTCCCCATGCGCCGGCCAGTTTCCTGCATGAAACCTGCCTGACCGGTAGGCAGGTAAGGTGGAACCGTCCGCATGGGTAACGTTCCCGATGCTGCTGCGGAGGCGAAGCGCCGCCGGACCAACAGCAGCATTCGCGGCGGCGGACCACCCGCCGCCTCTGCCTGCCGAAGCCGTCCTCCTCCGAAACTTGAGCGAAGGAGGATTGGCGAAGGCAGGCGCCTAGATTCTATCACTTCTCGTCGGCTGCACAAGGATCCGCTCGGACGATCCCGGCACCCCTTTATTTCCAGAGCGAGCCCAAGCTATCTCACGCGTGTCCCTGTGGTCAATCCCAGCCCAGACGGCGTTTTCGGGAAAGGCAGCCCAAGCTGCTGAATCTATCCCTTAGCGCGCCGCCATATCCTCTGCCGCTTTGTGTGACATCGGACAATCAAATTGACATGCCCCCGCGGCATTGCTCCAATTGGTTCGGTTGTCGGGCAAGAAATTTCAGTTTCCCAGGGCGTCCTCCCAGATCACAAGGGAGCAAGGAAATGAAACGCACGACATTGATCGGGCTGGGTGTCATTTCTCTCATCGTGGTAGGGCTGGGCATCCCTTCTCTCATCGGCGGACCAAGTGCGAAAGAGGCCGATACCGATATCCAGACCTTCAACTCGCAGCTGTCGCTGGTTGTCTGCATTCCGAAGGTGTTCGAGGCGGTCGGCGTCACACCGTCTAGTACTCCCCTTGAGATTCCGAAAGGCCAACATTGGTATGTGATACCACGCACCCTTGTGGACATGGACAAACTTCGCCAGGAAATAGTCTCGAAACGCATCCCTGGGTTGCGCTTGCCGATGGGAGGCGCGACCGATGATGACCTGACCCACTTCGCAGACCTAACGGAGTTGAAATTCCTCCTGCTGAATGATACAGAAGTCACTGATGCAGGCCTGGCCAACGTATCCGGCATGACAGGGCTGCAGGAGCTCGACCTCAGCCGCACAAAAATCACGGATGCGGGGCTGGCCCACCTGAAAAGCTTGACCGGCTTGCGGGCGCTTAGGCTCGGCCGCACGAAGATCACGGATGCGGGCCTGACCCACCTGAAGGACATGACGGGCTTGCGAACGCTCGTCCTCTCGAACACAGACGTCAGCAGTGCGGGCCTGGCCCATCTGAAAACCCTGACCGGCTTGCAGGAGTTCGACCTCAACGGCACAGACATCAGGGATGCGGGCCTGGCCCACCTGATAGGCCTGACAAGCTTGCGGTCGCTCGACCTCGGGGGCACACGCGTCAGGAATAAGGGCCTGGCCCACCTAAAAGACCTGCCAAGCTTGCGAACGCTCGGCCTCAGCTCCACGAGGATCGGCAGCAGCAGCCTAGCCCACCTGAAAACCCTGACCGGCTTGCAGTCGCTCGACCTCAGGCACACAGGCGTCAGGAATGTGGGCGTGGCTCATCTGAAAGACCTGACAAGCTTGCAGTCGCTCAACCTCAGGGGCACATACATCAGGAATGCGAGCCTGGGCTACCTAAGAAACCTGACGGACTTGCGAACGCTCGACCTCAGCTCCACGAAGATCGAGGATCGGGGACTGGCCCACCTGAGAGGCCTGACAAGCTTGCGGTCGCTCAACCTCGAGGGCACGCGTGTCACGAATGTGGGCCTGGCCCACCTGAAAAACCTGACGGGCTTGCAGGAGCTTAACCTCCCCCGCGCGATAATCACGGATGAGAGCCTGGCCCATCTGAAAGGCATGACGAGCTTGCAGAGGCTCGACCTCGGCAGGACAAACATCACGGATGCGGGCATGGCCCACCTGAAGGACATGACGGACATGCAGACGCTCGACCTCCTCGGCACATACATCAGGAATGCAGGCCTGGCCCATCTGAAAGGCATGACAAGCTTGCGGTCGCTCGGCCTAAGGGGCACACACATCAGGGATGGGGGCCTGGCCCATTTGAAAGGCCTGATGGGCTTGCGTGAACTCGACCTCAGTTGGACAAACATCACGGATTCGGGCTTGGCCCACCTGAAAGCCCTGACCGGCTTGCAGACGCTCAACCTCGAGGACACATACATCGCGGGCGCGGGGCTGGTCCACCTGAAAGCCCTGACCGGCTTGCAGTCGCTCAACCTCGGCCGCACGAAGATCACGGATGCGGGGATGGCCCACCTGAAAAGCCTGACCGGCTTGCAGACGCTCGACCTCGAGGACACAAGCATCACGGCCACGGGCCTGGCCCACCTGAAGGGCCTGACGAGCTTGCGGTCGCTCGACCTCAGGCGCACAAAGATCACGGATGCGGGGCTGGCCCACCTGAAAGCCCTGACCGGCTTGTGGCAGCTTGGGCTCGGCCGCACGAAGATCACGGATGCGGGCCTGGCCTATCTGAAGGGCCTGACGGACTTGGCGTTGCTTGACCTCTCGCACACAAACATCACGGATGCAGGGCTGGCCCACCTGAAAGCCCTGACCGGCTTGCAGTCGCTCAACCTCTGGGACACAAAGATCACGGATGCGGGGATGGCCCACCTGAAAGGCATGACCGGCTTGCGGGGCCTCACCCTCTGGGACACAAACATCACGGATGCTGGCCTTCGCGAACTGCAAGAAGCACTGCCGAGGACCTCCATCAGCTTCCACTGATCACCTTTGATGGGTAGCCGTTGTCTTGCCCCTGACAGCCAAGACGTCCGTGGGACGTTCTCCTGGGGAAAAGGCCTCCACCGCGCATGTCCACCCGTCCCGCCTGCCGTAAGGCATGAGCGTAGCCGACGCTCGAACGGTCAGGGACGGTTGAACGCGTCGATGCGTCCACTCATCCCATTCTCATTCTAGAAACTCTCGCCAACATCGCCACCCCCGCCCACAGCCACGATGTGTCCGTCCGAAAATCCCTGCCTTTCGGGGTGTCTTGTCGGGTATGAAATGAGCTTGTAAGCGGCCGAAGCGGGGAGATCGAGGCGGGCCAGATAGTAAGATCTGTCAAAAATACCACCGAGTTTCTATCCTAGCTGATGCGTCAGATAGTTGGCGGGAGGGGACGACGAAGTCGTGTGTCCAAGCCGATCGCAGCCCTGGCGTTGGGTGAGGCGCCAGGGCTCAATAAGGACTGTAATTTGCGAGAACTTAGCGAGCAGGATGTCGCGGCGTGGTATCCGAAGCTGTTTCGTACGGCGCTGCGGCTGACCGGCTCGGAGCATGATGCCGACGATCTGACCCAGCAAGCGTTCTTCAAGGCGTTGAACAATTGGGGACAATTTCAGGCTCGTTCGGGTCGCCTGGCGTGGATGTTTACGATACTGATGAACTGCACCCGTGACTTCTTCAGGCGTAACCGCGTGCGGGTGGCCGAGCCGCTGGACGAGTGGGCCCTGCCGGTTTCCGCCAGCTTCGACGACTGCATCGCCGAAGGCGTTGGGCGGCGCGAGGAACTGGCGGAACTCCGCAAGTCGATCGAGCAATTGAGCCCGACGATTCGACAGACGTTCGTCGCCACCGTCCTGGACGGGTACTCCTATGAACAGGCGGCGGAGATGTTGGCCGTCCCGGTCGGAACGATCTCCTCGCGGATCCATCAGGCACGGCGGGAGCTCAAGGCAACAATGACACGCCTTTTCGGAGGCCATGACCATGACTGAAACCGATATCGAAAGACAAATCCAGGCCCTGCTCTGCGGCGAGTTGAACGAACCAGACCGCATCGAAGCCCTCGCGAAGATCGCCACCGATCGCCACGCCCGGCAGGTGCTGGCGGAGATGACGGCGCTTCAGCAGGTCAGCCGCCGCGTGTTCGGAATCGACCGCGGGGCCGAACGAATGGGGTCATCGATCACCAAGGTTCAACAGACGATTCAGGCCGGCGCCTTGGGCGAAAGCTCGGGGGGGACCGGCGCCGGTGGGGGGGGCTCCAGACCGCCAGCCCCGACGAAGCTCTGGTTGGGGCGGGTGGCGGCGGCTCTGCTGATCGCAACGTCGGTGCTGGCGGCTGTCTGGTCTTATCGAGACGCCAACCGGGCCCAGAGTTCCGTGGACGCCATTCGGCAGGAGTTGGCTGAGATTCGTCGAACCATTGAGACGCCGCCATTGGCCCAGGCAGATCTGGCGAAGTATCGACTCTTGTGGAGTCACATGCAGGGGGCCGCCGGCGAGACGGCCCCGTGGGTGGTGCTGTACGAAGGGCGGGGCAAGTTTGGCGCGATGGCTGTCGTCGAGCACCTTGACCCCGACATGATCCGTCTGGTTCGGTGTTTCCTGGTGGACGATCAGGCGCGGACGGTGCGGACCATCGATCTGCTCGTGCCGGTCGGCGACGACGTCCGTCTGACCGTGCCCGCCGCCGCCGAGGTCGCCGGCATGCCGATCGACATGGATCTGACCTCCGACGGCCAGTGGACGTCGGTGCAGCTGTCCATAGGCAAGAACATCGCTATTCGAGGCCGAGCGGAAACGGACCGGCAACCCGTGGAACTGGGCCGTGTTCGCCTGAACGGCCGGACGCTTCGAGTGATCGTGCAGGCGGCGAATGTTGGCGTCAGAGCCTGAACCATGCACGCAGAGGGTGGGATATGAACCTGCGATGGCGAACTGTGCAGTGGATGATGCTGGCGGGGGCGGTATCGCTGGCCGGGGCCGCCGGCGGCGAGGCGCCGTCCAGTCAGCCGCGACAGATTGCGGGGGGCGAGGCATCCGGCGCCTGGACGGCGACGGCCGTCGATCTGTTGGGCGGCGACCGGCCCTCGACCCAGCGGCTGCGAGTGATGTCAGCCGGTCGCATGGTGGTTGTTGTCGTGGATAAACCCGAGGCGATCGTTCACTGGCAGTTCGGGTATCAGGATACGGTCATCACGGCGGGCGAGGTAAGACTGGATATGGACGGCGTTGGACTGGTCAAGTTGGCGATCCCGGAAGTCCGGGCTAGGCTGGAGTGCAGCCTGCTGTTGACGGGTCAATCTCACCGGGCTCGCCGGCAGCTTGTCATCTATCCGCCGTCTCGGCTGAAAATGGCTGTCGGCCGGCTGACCCAATTGCGGATAGGCGTGCTCGATCCTCACGGCCGAATGCAGAGGCATCTGACCGCGGCGGATGTGCCCTACGACGATCTCAGGACGTCGCTGGCCCTGCGGGCGTTCGACGGCGAGCTGTTGATCGTGGCCGATCAGCAGGCGGACGTATCGGGCGAGATCGTCCAAAGTCTTGAAGATCGCCTCAAAGGCGGCATGGCGGTGCTCTGGCTGAATCCTCCGGCAGGCAAGGGGCAATGGGGATTCCGCGGGGTGACGGAGGACCCGCCGATATCACAACCCGTTGAACTGGCGGACGGAATGAATCAGAGTATCCGGGCCGATGACCTTGGCGCAGGGCCTTGGCCGGTGACGCTGCGGGCCAGTGGCAAGGGCACACCGCTGATGTGGCTGGTGGACGAGAACGAGGGCGGCGACCGCCGGGAACGCCTGCTGGTGGTGGCGATGCCGGTCGAGAAGGGAATGGTCGTCGCCGCTTCCATGGGACAGTTGTCCGATCCTTCGCGCAATGTGGTGGGTGGCCTCGTTGTGGACGAAATCCTTCTGTGGTTCCTTCGCGAACACTTCGACAACTCGCGGACTGAGGAGATGCAATCATGAGAACGGTATGGATGATCTTGGTGTTGACGACGGCTGCGGTTGCGATGGGCCAGGACGCCCCGGCCGATGATGAGACGGTCTACGCGGCCATTCTCGATTATGAAGTGACCTTGCCGGACCATGAGGATCTCGGCTCACAGATTGCCGACATCCTGACGGCGCGTCTTAGCATCGAAGACTCACCGAAACTGGTCGAACGGGCCAAGCTCGGCAAGATCCTGGCCGAGCAGAAGCTCAGTCTGTCGGGCCTGGTGGACCAGCAGAAGGTGGTCCAGGTCGGCAAACTGACCGGCGCGAAGCTCCTGATCATGGGCAAGGCGTTTAAGATGGACAAGAAGCTCATGATCATCACGAAAATCGTGGGCGTCGAGACCAGCCGTGTGAAGGGCACGCTCTTGCAGGTCGACCTTGACAAGCCGCTCAGTGACGCCTTGATGACGCTGAGCGAGGATGTGGCCAGCTTGATTCGCAGCAGCGCGGGCGAACTGCTGCCGGAAAATGTTGCGCTGCCCGACCCTGTTGGCGAGGCCCGAAAGGCGCTGGCCGAAAAGGTGCGCCCGACGGTAGCCGTGGTCGTTCCCGAACAGCATCTGTCCCGAAGGGTCATGGATCCTGCCGTCGAGACGGAGATCAAGAAGATCCTCATCGACGGCGGGCTGACCGTTGTCGACAGCGGCCGAAATGATCTCGCCGACTGGGCCCGCGGCATGATGAAAGGGCGGAAGTCCCCCTGGCCCGATGCCCTAAAAGACGCAGACTACGTGATTGTGGGCGAAGGCTTCAGTGAGTTAGCCGGCCGGGTCGAAGATCTCATCAGCGTTGTCGGCAGGGCGGAGATCAACGTCATCGACCGGCGAACGGGCGAGATCGTCTTGGTCGACCGCGAGACCCGCCGAGCCGTTGACCTGGCCGAAGTCAACGCCGGCAAGACCGCCCTCCAGAAGGCCGGGCATCGCCTCGGTGTGAGGATCCTCCAGCACTTTGTCGAGGCCCTGCCGGCAGCCGGGCCCGCCGCCGAGGACGCCGCCGAAGAGCCTGTATCGGCTGATTAGCGGCGAAAGTCAGCACATGGCGCAGTCGAAGATCACGAAATATGCAGCCGTTTCGTGGGGGACAGTCTTTTTGTGCGCGGTCCTGGCCGTCGGCCAGGCGGGCGAGAGCGAAACCGCCCCAGACACCCCCAAACCCCTGACCGTCGCCCTGGTCGTCGCCCCGGGAGAGGGTGAGGCCTGGCAGGCGATCGAGGCCAAGCTCCTGGCGGCGCTATCGGCTGAGGAGATTCAGCTCGTCGAGCGGCAGGAGTTGCAGGCCGTGCTGGACGAGGTGCGTTTGGCGATGGTCGAGGTGACGGAGTCCGGCTCGGCCGAGGCGCTGGCGAAGCTCGCCGGTGCGGACGTGTTTGTCTTCATCGAGCCCAAGCTGCTGCCCAAAGCCCTCGCGCCCAAAGCCGAGCCGAAGACGGAGACCCAGTCGACTGGGTCGCCGGACGAGGATCCGCCTGCGGAACATTCGCACGACGAGCCGATCGAGCCGACGCTCCAGTGCCATCTTCGCGCTGTGGAGACGCGCACGGGCATAGTGTTGGGGCAATTGTTGGCCGATTCGGCTGATCTGGCGAAAGAGATCACCCCGGCTGTGCTGACCGTCAAGCAGTCGTTGGTCAAGGCCCGGGCTCCCGCGGCTGACCGACGCTACGTGGCTGTGCTGGGTTTCCAGAGCGAAGAGTCCGGCCAATCGCTGAGACTGCTGGCCAAGTCGCTCAAACAATCGCTGGCCGCCGCTCTGAGTGCTCGGCCCGAGGTGGTCCTGCTGGAGCGCGAACAGCTCCGCCTGCTGGCCAGAGAGGAGGCCCTGGCGGACGCGTCGCTGAATCTGCAGGCCTCGCCGATGCTGCTGTTGGGCGGCGTGCATCGAGACAATGGCGGGCTGAAGGTGTCGGTCCGGATGATTCCACTGGCCGGCGGCGAGGCCCGGACCGTGACGGTCATCATGGGGCCCGAGGCCATGGCGGATGCGGTCAACGCTTTGCGCGAGAAGATCACAACCGCGTTGGCCGAGGACAAGGGGCCGGCGGCGCCGTCCAGCCTGCAGGACGAAGCCGACGCCCTTCGCCGGAGGCTGTTCTACCTTGCCCGGCTGCGGGAATGGGACGACGCGACCATGGTTGGTGAAGCGTTGGTGGTGCTGCACCCAAGCAAGCAGAACCTCGAGGCCATGATGATCTTACTGTTGGTGCGGTGGCCCGAGGTGGTCTATATGCCCTTCGATCGTAACGGTCCTCCGTGGAGCGTGCGAGAGAAGGGGTGGTATGAATCGAAGGAACTGTATTATCTGAGCACTCGCATGATGGAGGTGGAAGAGAGGCTTTGCGCGGTCGCCGAGGAGCTTGGCGAGGAGATCGTATATGAAAATGTGGATTGGCTCCGTTTCAGGCGTTTCCAGGAGTGTGTGACCTATCAGTTCCTGCCGTTTTCGAGCCCGGGCCAGCGGAAGCTCGAGCCGCCTGCGGATCCGCTGTTGCGGCGACGTTTTGACGTTCTCGCTCGCCTGAGTCGAGATCATCATCGAGCCAAGTTGTCCTATCGTCGTCGGCTGAAGTTGTCCCCGGTTCCGCTGGCGTGGCAGTTGCAGTTCGCCGCCCGGCTGGCTGGGGACGCAGATGAGTGTGATCGGCTGGTCAAGGAAAGCGTCGCCGACCTGGAGGCGTTCAAGAAGGAATGGATTTACCTCCCCGCCAGCATGCTGCAGTCCTGCGCATGGGTGCTCACGGTGGCTGAGCAGCGGTTTGGCCACAAGGCCGTCGCGCCGACGTGGGGATGGCTGAAGGCCCATGCCAATCCCATTCTGCAGGCCGGTGGGTATTTCGGGCAGATCCAGGCGGGTGGGGACGAAGCACACTCGGCGGCCGAACAGTTGGCGGCCTTGGCGCGCAACGCCGAGCTCCCGGTGCAACAGCGGGCGGGGTTGCTGAGTAGCTGCCTGGGCATCCGCCACATGTTCGAGCCGCGTTACGGCCGCGACATTCTCTCCGAGGAGTCTTGGCGCCGTCATCAGGACGCCCGCGACCGACTTGCAGGGCTAGCCGCTCGGGAGGGGATCGAACTGACCTTAGCGTCGTTGGCCGATGCGGCGTCGGACCAGGAGCGGGCGGCGATCCTGGGGGTCCTTGGCGGCAGTGTGGCCGAACTGAGCCGGATGGGCGACCTGGCCCAGCATCTGGGGCGCGTCTTCGGCGAGGAGCTGGCGACTCGGGCCTGGGGCCGCCTGTCCAGCACGCCGGTCGTTCTCAAGACGGCGATACGCCACCTCGGTCGCTCTGAGGTCGATGATCTGATCGCTCTGTTGACCCGCGTTTCCAAGCCGGTCTCTTCGACGGAGGACGCCGAAGCCCACGCGCGTTTTGTGGCGGCGATGTCCCAATGTCGGGATCTGCAGGCGTCGCTGGCGAGGCGACTGCTGCCAACGGAAGCAGGCCCCCTCGACGGAGCCGGGCAGGTGAACCCGTGGGATATGTACGGCCTGCAGGAGATCCCGATCACGAATGTCCCGAAAGACTACGCCGGCGGGCATTGGGACAACATCATCCTCGACGGCGACCAGTTGATTCTCATCTGGCAGAACGTGCGCCACTGCTATATCAGCACCTTGCCGGTTACGGGCGGGGAGCTGCGACAGTTGGCCAAGCTGGACGCTCCCGACCCAAGCGAGTTGTCCCTCATGCAGCCGATTCACTGGGCGGCCGTTCTGGACGACACACTGTATGTGGGGCGGAGTTGGGCAGTTGATAGCTGGGCCGCTAACCGTCGGGTTCTCAAGGGAGAGCCCCCCGTGGCGGCCGACTGGCCCGCTCTGTTGGCGATCGAGGATGGGGAGATCGTCAAGTCGTACTCGGAGTCCGACGGCCTGCCCGGCCGGTCGATCAACACCCTGGCCGCATTTGAAGGCAGGATATATTTCGGTGTCGATTACCGCCGACTCCACGTAGTCGAGTCCAAGCATCTGGCAGGTTTCGTCAGGGTCGCCATTGGCTTCAAGCCCGGCGCCCTGGCGTCTTTTGACCCCGCCACGGAGTCCTTCGATGTGATCGCCAGTTCGCGCCGGGTGGCGCCTCGCAACGAGCTCGATGGCGGCGCGCCTTGGGGCGTGACGGACATTCTCCCGGATCCGAAACGGGACTGTTTGTGGCTGCGAATCGGCGAGACGACGCCGGATCACGCCAATCCCGGTGCGCCCATTCGCAACGGCATGTGGCGGTATAGGAGCAAACAGTCGACCCTCGAGGTGGTCGATCACTTTCCGGGCGCGATGCAATGGTTTGACGCAGACCGTTTGAGCACAATTGGGTTGAACCTGCTCAGAGCCGACACCGGGGAGATCGAAGTCTTTGGGCCGGATAGGCCCTATGATCGGGCCTTCACGCTCCCTGGCGGCGGTCAATACGGGCGTATTGGGAAAGGGCTGAACTGGCCCTTTGGAGACGGTCAGGTCCGCTACTTCGGACTGGGCGACTATGTCCTGGACGGGCTTGTCCTGTGCGATCCACAGACGGACAGGGCCTATCCCTACCCTCGCGGGGGATTCGGCCTGACGAGCGACTTCAGCTTTCTTCTGCCCGCCGATGGCGGGGTCCTCATCGCCGATAGGGCGGATTTCAGGCTCTACCGGATTGCGCGCAAGCAGGAGGCGGCTTCTCAGGCTTCGCCTGCCCCGCCGCAGGAGGACATGTCCCCACCGGCCATGCCGCCGGCCCTGGCGCCGCCGCCGAAGTCGAAGTCGATCCTGGTCCTTCGGGCCGGCCGCTACCACATCCTCAATACGGAAACCGGCGAGCTTTCGCCCAGCGGCTACTACAACTTCCGCGGCGAGCACCCCCAGCGGGCCTTCTGGGAAGGTCTTGCTGCCGTGAAGCAGGAATCCGACGAGAAGTTCGGTCGGCACATGCACTCCTACGGCCTGATCGACGAATCCGGGGAGGTCATCATGCCGTTGGAGCAGTTCCAGATCCTGCCGTTCAAGGAAGGCCTGGCCGTAGCGGCCGACGGCGGGGCTGAAGACGAGAAGTCTAAATGGGGATTCGTTGGCCGGAAGGGGCAATGGGCGATCCCGGCGCAGTTCGATGGCGCTCGGTCCTTCTCGAACGGCCGCGCTGCCGTGAATCTTGGGTCAACTTACATGGAACTGTACCCGGGCAATAACCTTCATATGGGCGGGGCGTGGGGATTCTGCGATCGTCAGGGCTCGATCACGACGCCCATCGGATACCAAGCCGTCCAGGACTACTCCGAGGGCTTGGCCGCCGTTCACCGGTCGCCCTACGGATGGGGATACATCGATCTCGACGGACAGACGGTGATAGCGGAACGCTACGGCACGGCGCGGCCGTTCCAATGTGGCGTGGCGTGGGTCTCGCAGAAGGATGAACTGCGCTACAGTGTCGTGCCAGACATGAATTACTACGCCGACACGATGGTCACCTACAACGAACCGTATGAGCCTTTCTGGCGACGAAAGCAAATGCCGGCGCTCCGCGGCCAGTGGCGGCTGATCGATCGGACGGGCCGTTATCTGACAAAGGATATCGAAGGGCAGATCACGGATTTCCACGAGGACCTGGCGTGGTTCAAGCCCAGCGACCAACGCTGGGGATGCCTCGACACGACCGGGCGGGTTGTGATCGAAACACGCTTCTCGGCGCCGTTGCCGTTCTCGCAAGGCCTGGCCCGCGTCGGGTGGGATCTGCCGAACGGGCGGTTCGGCTTTGTCGACCGCCAAGGCCGGCTGGCCATCAAGCCGCAATTCTCCGCAGCCGACAGCTTCTCCGAAGGGCTGGCTGCGGTGTGCGTGGGTGGGGATGTGACTTACGGCAAGGATGACTACAACGTCGTGCACAAGCCTGTGGGCGGCCGGTGGGGGTATGTCAATCGCCGCGGCGAGTGGGTGTTCCCGCCTCAATTCGAGCAGGCCGGCGCGTTCATCGACGGCGTCGCCCGAGTCGTCAAGAGCGGCCGGGTGATCTACATCAACCGATCGGGCGGCGTGATCTATGACGCCGGAGCGTTGTGGTCGACGACGGGATCTGCCGTCGCCGACGTTGCCGCCGGCAGTTATGCGGAGCAGCTTGGCTTTCTCCTGGGCGATATGATTCTGCGAATCGGGGATCGTGACATCGTCGGACTTGACTCGCTCAAGCGCGTTGACTACACGGAGACGGTAGTCTACTACATCGGCCGAGATGGTGAGGCCTTTATCGGCGTGGTCCCTCCGGGCAATCACGGCCTCAGCGCGCCCATTGACATGGACTACTGGCGCCAGCCCAGCACGATCACGCCGGGGATCCCCACGGACACGCCGCCGATCGAGCGCACCGACGCGCCGATCGTGGCTCCAGCCGCCATCTCAGCGAAGGTCCATTCGCCCCTTTGCAGCAGATGGTGAGGCCTTTCTTCTTGACAAACGCCCTCGTTCGGGTATGCTAAAATGTGCAAATGAGTCTGAAGGCGCAAGGCCTTGCGGGCCTGGGGCGGTGGCTAGGCTATGCTGCCGTAAGTAGGCCGAAGAAGAAGGCAATGACAATGCCACACTTCGAAATACGGGGGGGCCGCGTGAGGCCCTTGAGGCCGCGCGCACCGGCCAATATGCAAGCGATATGGGAAATGTGGAATTGGTCGCACAACATGTCTGTTTTCGGTATGTCCCAGTTGGCGGGCCCGCGTCACTGGGGCGGGGGTTTCGGGTGATAAGGAGAGACGTATGAGGACTCTTGCAATTCTGGCATTGTCAGCGGTGATGTGCGCCATGTCTGCCTCAGCAGAGATCGTTCCCAGCGGTCACAACATGATGTGGGAGGATTACTACGAAGATTGGCACGACAACTATGTTGAGGTCGAGCGTGGCGATAGCTTCGGCCTGTCGATCATGGTCAACTCTACGGGGGGGTACGGCAATGGCGGCATCACCAACGTGTCGTGGGATTCGGCTGTGATGAACGTGACGGAAGATACGTCGAATACCTATTGGCGACAGTATTACACGCTCCAGTTTGAGTGGTACGGGGTCGGCGTTTTTGAGACCCAGTGGTACGAGAGCTACTGGGACCAGAACTTGTACGGCATCCAGGAAGGCCAGTACGTCAATAGGGTCTGGGTTACGATCGCACCCGACGCGCCGGTGGGCATTTCCCTGCTCGGGCTGACGCAGACCATGCTGCGCCACGGCGGCGCCGAGACCAACGCGGTGATTCCCCGCGATGGAACCGATCCTTTTGCCATGCGGATTAACGTCTTGCCCCCGCCGCTGGGCATCCCAGGCGACTTCGACGGCGATGGCGACGTCACTGCCGACGACATCGACATCCTGTGCGCGAACATGGGCGGTGATCCGGCCACCTATGACGTGGACGAAGACGGCGACGTTGACGAGGACGACATGATCGTCCTGATCGAGACCCTCGTCGAGCTGACCGATGGCGTTCGCGTGGGCACCAAGCGCGGCGACTTCAACCTCGACGGTTTTGTCGACGGCACCGATCTGGCCCTGATGAAGACCGCCTTCGGCCAGCCGAGCATGACCTATGCCGACGGCAACGCCAACTGCGACGCCTTCGTCGACGGCACGGACCTGGCGATCTTGAAGACGAACTTCGGCT